>JACCDG011742846.1_pt1 | contig 117298 bp, 90 predicted proteins | sample 7442471 | NCBI WGS metagenome assembly JACCDG01 (sample SAMN15323444, study PRJNA562643) | freshwater metagenome | isolation source: river surface water | place: USA:Blue River Watershed | collected 2017-08-17
CAGATCGGGAGTCCCTAATTTGTCATTTATTTTGCTTTTTTCAATAATTTCTTTTTTGTTTAATTTATTTGTGCTAATTATTCTTAAAATTTCTTCGCGATATATTGCACCTTGGCTCACCGAAGTATGTTCAAGAATATGTTGATATTCTTTGAGGCTTTTAAATTTCTCAAAAACATTATCATCTAAAACAGCATTTTTGCAAGCTCCTAAATACTCTAGTGCTTCAGGATATTCACCGCAAAACCAATTTTTTGCACTCATAATTTATTCACCAGATAATGCCAAAACACAGCCTGTAGACTTTCTGCTATAGGCGTAATCATGCTTGGATCATTGGGGCAAAAATGTATACAGACATCTGCGTTTTCCTTGGTGTACCCACCATCTCTTGAAACAATACCCAAAACACAAGCATTAACTTCTTTGGCATAATCTATAGCCCTTGTTATGTTTTGTGAAGTATTTTCTGTTCCTCCGCCGACACTAAAAACTACAATTGCGTCATTTTTATTTAATCTACTTGTTTTTAGACTTGATCTAATTGATTCTTCAAAGCTGATGTCGTTTATGTAAGCAGTAAGTTCAGATACATTATCTAAGGGCGTGAGTGCATCAACTCCTCCAATTTTGCGAAAATCATTAACTGCATGTGAGCAGTTTGCCGCAGATCCGCCTACGCCTATAAAAAACAACCTTCCTTTTTGGTTTTTGATTTTTTTTAAAATCTCGACAAAGTTTTCAATGACTTTTTCATCCACCTGAGAAATACATTCCGAAATCGCATCGATATAATTTTTGTAGTTCATAATTTCAAACCTGCCTTTTTAGCATCTTGAAGAAATTGCTCAGACGACAACCTGGATACTTCTTCTAGGGAATAATCAAACCAATTAAATTTTGCTATATAAGAAGTGGGGACTGTAATGATATCACAGCCGCAATCAGCTGCTTGCTTGATATTGTAAAGCTCTCTCATAGACGCCCAAAGAATCTCAGAAAGAGGAAAGAATTTTTTAATTTTTGTGCAAATTTTTTGCGCGTCTTTTAGAGTATCAAAAATCCTTCCAGCAAACACAGAGATTATCAGCAATTCAGAATCTTGCAATTCTTTGAGTTGAGACAGGTCAGAAACACAGGTTAAATTTATTTTAATTTTTTGATTTGTAAGCTCGTTGACAATAGGGATATTGCTTGATCCGTCAGGGTTCACAATAGGTATCTTTACATAAACGTTTTCACCCAGGCTTGAAAGCAGATGAGCTTGCCTCAGCATTTCTTCGCGAATATCACTCACAACCTCAAAAGAAACAGGTGCATCAGGAATTAATCGTAGGATTTCTTTGACTGTTTCAAGATAGGATCTGTCTCCTATTTCTTTAGCAATCAGACTTGGGTTCGTTGTAAAACCTGTAAATCTTTTGTCATTTGCGAATTTTTTTAATTCATCAAGATTGCCTGTATCACAGAACAGTTTGATCTTTGGCAGATTATTCATAGCTTAATTGTACATTTTTTTAAAATTCAATCCAAAATTATTAGCGCAGATTTCGTCACATTCGGAGTCTCCATAAAATATTGATTTTTTTGAAATGTTTATTCGCTTAGAACTTTTTTCAAGCATTTCGGTGCCTGGTTTTCTGCATTTACAGGCAAATCTTAGATCATTGAAAACGTCGGATTTTTTCTCAACATCTCTGTGGATGCAACTCATGGTAAATATAACATTTTTATTATTGTTTATCAAATATTGGCGCGCGTCAAATGTAAGTTTATTGATGCGCTCTAAAGATGTGAAGCCTTTTGCTTTATCAGGCTGATTTGTGATAATGACACAATCTGAATCATTAAGCAAGGGGATAAGTTCATCTATTGGTTGAAATTTCATATGAATGTAAATGTCTTGATCCCATTTGTTTATAGTGCCATCTCTATCTAAAAAGTTATATTCAGATTCTGTTTTGAATTTTTTAAAAATTTCATTTACCTTTCTGAGGTCTTCAGGAGTGTTAATCTGATAGTAGTTTGCATTTGCATAATGAACTTTGTCATAAAGATTGTTTAAAAAATAATCTGAAAAATTAAAAAAAGGTTTTTCGCTATCTTCTGTCAAGATTTTTTTTGAAAATATAGAGACGCCATGTTCAACAAAATTTGGTTTACTTTTTCCATTTATTGAATTTGTTTTGCTATTTGATTTATCATTAGAAATATTTATTTCTACATTAGAATGCGTAGAATTATAGTCGGAAACAGACATCATGCTTTTTTGTTTTGATTCAATAAACTGCCAGTACATAAATTCAAGATCACAAAAAGCTACAGAATCTCCATAAGTAACAAAAAATTCATCATCAAGTTGCGAAACGGCATTATTCAATGCCGCCCATGTGCCGCAATTTAATGATGGGTCTAAAGAATAAGTATAATTTATATTTAAAGAATTCAAATGCTCAATGACTTCTTCTGAATAATGCCCCAAGCACATATGTATTTTATTTACATTTTGATTTAAAAATTCTCTAATAATGTAATTAATAATAGGCTCTCCTGCAACTTCAACAAGGCACTTTGCGGTATTTTTGCCCAATCTAGTTCCTTTTCCGCCTGCAAATACCACAACTTGATTAATCATTGCACCATATTTCTCCACATAATGTTAGTCAAACTTGGTGCATATTTTTTAGAACAATGGCTTAAAGTAATACCCCAAAGCCTTTCCGATAAACACCCACCTTTACGGATCTCCCCATATCCTCCATCCGCAAAATTTAGATTATATTTTTCCTCGTGAAATAATTCTGCAATGTTTTCAGTAAATATGTTTTTAGCTTTTAAATAAACTTCAGTAGAACAAATAAATGAATTACAGTACACAATTGGTTTAAAAAATAAATCTTGTGAGATATTGGATTTATTTAAGTATTTCACAAGATATTTTTCAATACCGACATGGTAATTCACAGCTTGCTGAACCCATTTTGATTGTGAAACAACAGTCGGAGCTAGATCTGAACCATAATAGTCCTCGCAATCAAGTCTTTGTTTTAAAATATCGTTAGCCGCGCTACCAAATTTCTCATTAAAGCTTGCTGACACAAAGCCCACATAGTCGGTTTCAATTTTTAAATCAACAAAATGTATGCGATATTCTTGCAAAAAAGGCCATGCTTTTTCCATACCTTCAGGACATTTTATGTCTTCAAGATGTACGAAATCTCCTGGGACGCTGTTTTGTGGATTATTGAGTGTTTTGAGATGCCATAGCTTAAAAAAACTTGTATTTTTCATATTGAATTTATACATTTTTGCCAAGTTATTTTGAAAATTTAACTTATGGTTTAAATGCAATTTGATAGTTAAACTATGATGTAAAAATAAATTATGAAAAGTTTTCAAAAAATTCTTGTAACTGGTGGTGCTGGTTTTATTGGGTCGCATTTTGTGGATTTATGTTTGAATAAACATATTAAAATTTTAAATTTTGATGCATTAAAAAAAGGAAGCTTACTTGAACATGGACCTAGAAAAAAACACAAAGATTATATTTTTTCATACACGGATATATCAAATCCTGATTTTGCACTTCCCGATGGTATTGATGTTGTTGTGCATTTCGCTGCAGAGACGCATGTTGACAGGTCCGTTACAGATCCTCATTCTTTCGTTCAATCAAATATAATTGGAACTTATAATTTAGCTAAAAAATGTGCTGAAAAGAATGTCTGGTTGCATTTAGTTTCAACCGATGAAGTTTACGGAGACGTTATTCATAAATCAACCGCCTCCCTAGAGACAGACGCTATACATTCTTCTTCGCCTTATTCTGCGAGCAAAGCGAGTGCCGAGCAAATAGTAATGTCATGGGGCAGAACATACGGTTTGAATTACACAATAACACGAGGTTGCAATACAGTGGGCGCTCGCCAAAACAAAGAAAAACTATTGCCGAAGTTTATCCATAATGCAAAAAACAATTTGCCACTTCCTGTTTATGGCGATGGTAAAGCAATAAGGCAATATTTACATGTTTCAGATCATGCTGAGGCAATTTTTCAAGTTTTATCCAAAGCTGATTCAGGAACAATTTGGAATGTTTGTGCGGATTACAGTTGTTCAATTAATGAAATTGTGGAAATTGTGCGGGAAAAATATCCCTTGATTTCAATAAATCATAATGAAGATCGTCCGGGGCATGACTTAAAATATAATATTGATAACTCCAATATCTTGAAGTTAGGTTTTTCGCCTACTGTAACTGGCGTTGATATTATAAAACAATCTATATGCGAGTTAGAAGCTGAATATAGACAAAGCTGAGATTTCATATTATGCAATCTTATGGTCAAAACCGAAGAATATTAGAACTTAGGCTTCCGTATCAGTATACGCTAGGCAAAGAAGATTACATGGACTGGCTCAAAAGAGTTCATGCAATTTTCTTTTTTAAAAATCAGTCTGAGCTTTTTGATTGTTATTTGACGACTTTAAATAAGCAAGTTTATATATCTTACAATCAGGATGTGCGAATATCTATTGAGTTTGCTCATTTTGTGCGCGATAATCTTCCGAAAAATATCAGAGACAACAAAAAACGATACTACAAAAAAAGTCGTACATAAAACTATGTTGTATTACACAGGGATCGGTTCAAGAGAGACACCGCAAGAAGTGCTAGAAATGATGGTGAAGATCGGTGCAGTATGTGCGAAGAAAGGTCTTATATTGAGGTCTGGTGGAGCGGACGGCGCTGATAAGGCTTTTGAGGAGGGGTGCGATAAAGTGCCAGGTTTAAAAGAAATTTATCTACCATGGAAGGGCTTTAATGATTCTACATCTTATTTGTATGACTTGCCAAATTATCATTTAGCTGAAGAAATGGCTTTCAAATATCACCCTAATTTATATAGCTGCAAACCTCCTGTTATCAAATTAATGGCCAGAAATAGCTATCAAGTGATGGGGCAAAATCTAAAAACTAAATCTTCTTTTGTTGTTTGCTATTGTGAGTATAAAAATGGAGTTTTAACTGGTGGGACTTCTCAAGCGCTTAGGATTGCACAAGACAAGGAAATTCCGGTATTTAATTTGTTCATAAAAGAAAACCTTGTTGATCTGAAAAAATTTATTGAAGGTTGTTGACCTTAGACGCATGAAATAAAAACATGTGTCTAATTTATTTTACCGCAATACAAACGCCAAAATTTCCTTTGAGGTTTTAGACTATAATAACAACCCCATAGGTCTTTCTGCCACTAGTGTGGTGAAATATTACATACTCTCGCCGGACAATATTATATACTCTAATGATCCAGATGTTTTACAGAACACATACAACAATGGTATCGGAAGCCTGATTGCCAACCCAGTTATCGAAGATCAACCAGGAAATTATTACATAAATTATGTGTTGACGAAAGTTGGCGACTATCGTTATAAATTCCAGATATACGATGTTGATAGTGAAATTGATCAGGCGGTGAGCGGCACGATTAAAGTTATCACGGATGGTATATTCTGATGAGTGCATCAACCAGTAAATCTATATTGATAACCACAGGCTCAAGTTCCGCAATTAACACATCTGTGTCCCAGATGGATTTCAAATGGTATAATTCAGGAATTGGGACATTTTTTTATAAACCTAATGCTAATGATATTAGGGTTTCTGTATACAACTGGTTGGAGTCTGGAGAGCCTACATTACTTTTTGGTGGAGCGGGGACATCCTCGAATGGCATACAATATGTCGTTTCCCCTTATATAGATTACCAAGATTCTTTTTCAGGCATTAACACAAGCCCTTATATAAAGTTCTTTCCCATAGCTGGAAAAATACAGACGAGAGATATGTCTTTGGGGCGGAATTTATTTGATAATTCTGGCAGTTCTGGAGCTAACAATCAGTTTTTAATATCAACTGCCACAGGGGTGGCGTGGACCGCATTAGTTCCGTTGTCGCCTGCAGAAGTTGCTGCCAATGTGACGGTTTCTGATTATAATTATCCAGTGGGTGACATTAGAAGATATGGTGCTCCTAATGAAGCAGCACTTTTATCCTTGCTTAAGGTCAGCGAGCAGGGCGTCACCGGTCTTATTCCACGCGGAGTTAATGTTGTTTGTTCTTCTTGGGATGTGTATACTGCAATTAACACGATTTCATTAGAAGGTGGTGGCACAATCACGGGACCATCTACAACATTTATCAACTTAAGAGGTTCTGCGAACATTCAGGGTCTCGCTTTTAGTTCTTGGAGCAGAGTTTTGAATAACTCTCGCGGTCTAGGATATGTTACTAGCCTGGTGGTTTCAGATTGTGTTTTTACAAATATCGGCAACAATACAATTGACCTGGAAACGCCTTTTGATTCTGTTTTAATCACCACCTCAAGATGGGATAATTGTAAAAATTATTGTATCAGATTAGGGTTTAATTCATTTTTATTTCAAGACACTTGGCAAAAAACTGTTATATCTGACAATATTTTCACCAATATAACTGCTACAGCCCCTGAAACATCTTGTAACGCTATGATTGTTTACGGCAAGGAAGCCGTCATCACGGGCAATATTATTAATGGAGTTACTGGTGTAGGCGACGGAATAGGCGAGTGTCACGGCATTTATACAAAAGCTAGACAATCCGTGATTGACAGCAATGTTGTCCAGAATATTACGGGGAGAACCACTCTCAGGAATACTGGCCGTATTGTCGCCATTAATAATAAAGGTAACTCAAGGGGTTATGAAGACGACCCTCAAGGCTTTAATAATATCATATCCAATAATTTTGTTCAAAACTCTGAAGGGTACGGCATACGAGCGCAGTGCGATGAAGTTCTCATAACTGGAAACATTGTTGAAGATGTTTTTGCTTTTTCATACAGTATTGATGCTTTTGGCGACAACATTAACTGTATTGGTAACAAAGCTTACAACGGCGTTGCAGGGACTTCTGTTGGGTTTTTGCTTGGCTGGGGGACTCAAACTGCCATCAGTAGCAACATTAATATCTCTAATAATATAGCCGAAAACCACAACGAGGGAGTCAGGGTTGCGGTTACTGGGTTTTCTACACTTCGAAATATCCGAATCGCTGATAATATTTTATCACCGGGGCCTAGCGGCACAGGTATCAGATTTACGTTTTCAACAGCAACACTAGAGAACGCATTTGTGATTGGGAATACCATTACTTCTGGGAACAATGGTATTCAGATGGCAACCCCTAATGTTAATCAAGTCATTACCGGAATGGTTATTCAAGATAATGCTTTTACTGGTATTACAGGGAACAGGATTCAGGGCACCATTCCAGCTGGTACTTTACTTAGATCTAATGATCAAGTGGGTCGGTCAGGCTTTGGGACAATGTCGCCCACTGAAACGCTTCATGTCAATGGTACTTTTAGATTATCTGGAGCGTTATACGCCTCTAATAATAATCCAGGGACTTCCGGTCAGATATTGTCTTCTACGGGTGCCGGTGTGACATGGATTAATCAAAGCAGTATCAGTACTCTTGATTCCCTGGGGATTGGGACAAATGCGGTGGCTGCATCTAAACTTACTGTGCTGTCATCTTCGACAGCATCTGAATTCGGCGCGCGATTTTTTATCCCATCATCTGCAACACCCATTTTCGCTATTCAAAATAATAGCACAATTACTGCAAATGGAACATTTGTGGCGCAAAACTCAGCCACTGCATCATCCACTGTTGTTGCGCGTGTTGAGTCTGGCGTTGGAACTAACTTTTCTGTCAGAGCAGATGGTTCAATAATCATAGGCACAGCAGCAACACCATCTTCTTTATTGCATATTCGCTCAAGAAGTGATGCAAGTAGTGCTTCTATTTTAAGGATTGAAAATACATCTGGCACTGAAATGTTCAGATTTAGTGGGACAGGTAATATTAGGCTTGGCGCTGGTGAACCATCTGGACAGATTCATGTTACATCAGGTTTTTCTGGTTCTGCCTGGACAGTTAATGGCGCAGGTTTAAGATTCGCCGCTCAAACATTTACAGATACAAGCACAGCTGATGGGTCAACAATTGGCAATAATTACATACACGCAATCGCAACACCAACGCTGGTAGCCTCTAATGCAACAGCTGGATTAGGGGTTACATATACTACATCTGCAACGCTTTTTGTTGCCTCTCCTGCTGCTGGCGCAAATACAATTGTGCGTTCACCTTTAGCAATATATAATACTGGCAACACAAGAACTGACGGCAATATTTTTGCAGGCGACAATGCGAACTATAACACGGTTATAGCCAACAACTTGGTTTCGTCTACATCTAATAAAGGCATTCAAGTTAGAACTGTTGCACAAAATATTCCCACTGTTGAGTTTCTTGTCGCCGCTACTAACACCAATGATGGTGACACTGCAATGGACCTCGCGTCTTGGGTGGGTACGACAACCCTAAGGAGAGTGGCGAGAATACGCGCAAATTTTGTCGGTGCTAATGAAAATCAAGCTTCGATGACTTTTTCAACTATGAATGCTGGCACTGAAGCAGATAGATTAAGTATTACCCATACAGGATTGGTAGGCATTGGAACGTTATCTCCAGGTGATACACTTCAAATACAGACAGGAAGCGCACGAATTGTGTCTCTAACCCCGTCTCGTGTTGTTGTTACAGACGCCAATGATAGCCTTGCATCTTCTGCTGTCACATCAACAGAAGTGGGCTATTTGTCGGGTGCAAGCTCAAATATTCAGAGCCAGATCGACAGCAAGCAAGGTCTGAACACAAATCTGACTCAGCTTTCGAACATTACCTCGCAAGGTCTGATTTACAGAGGAACTCAAGGTGTGTCCACTGGTGATATCGTTGGAACTGCCAATAGAGTGATTGTAGTAAACACTGACGGGACTTACACACTTTCTTTGCCTCAGGATATAGCAACGGATTCTAATGTCCAGTTTGGCATTGCTACATTGAGCGGTCTTGATGTGGCAGCACCAATAGCTAGATTTGGATCAACAGGAGCTTCAGGTCGTGTGGTTTTTGTGCGTGGGTCTGATGGAAGTTCAAATGTGGCATATGTTGGGTATAGTGGCGCATCATCAAACACGGATGTTAATCTTTATAATGGTTCAGGGTCTGGTGGCGTTAATATTTTAACAAACAATATTAACAGAATCACAGTTGTTGCCTCTGGGAATGTTGGTATAGCGACTACGACCCCTCTCCAATTGCTTCATGTTAATCTTGGCAACAACCAGATAGCAAGATTTCATGATGGTAGTAGTACGAGTGCTATTTGGGGGCTACTCGGGGGGTTTGTTAGCCAAAACAACTTATTCCAGCATGTTGCTGTTGCTTCAAGACCTCATGTCTGGTACACAGGCGGAACGAGAGATTCATTTACTGTTGGCACTGAGCGGATGCGATTGACAGACCCTGGCAACCTGGGAATTGGCATCACATCTCCTACACAAAGACTTCATGTAGACGGCAATGCTAGAGTATCTGGATCATTATTCGTCGGCACCGACACATCTTCAGCAAAAGTAAGAATTGTAGCCACTGATACAACTAATATGATTGTCGAAAATGTCAGGACCACAACAGCATCTGGAATTAATAATGCTATTGCGGCGACCATGACTCTTAGTCCGCTGTCAACATCTGCCACAACCAACCGATCATTCTTGTTTTCGCAAACTGTAGGCGCTGGCATCACTGCTGATTTTACTGGCGAAAACACAGGCGTTTGGGCGGAAACCAGATTTAATGGTGCCGGTGGTAATGTTTCGTCTATCACAGCTGGTCAATATAGCTCTATTCTAAACACTATTGGGTCACCTGAACTATACAATATAAACACGATAACTGGTCTTAAAGTATTCAACCTTAGCGCAAATAATAGCACAATTTCCACAGGATCTATCGTTCAAAATCAATTTGGTGTCCTGGTTTCACAGGGTAATTTCTCCAACAATACTGCTAATGTTACTTTGGTCAACCAAACTCTCTTAAATCTTTCTCTAGCAACACTGGCTCAAAATAACACGTATTTACTCATGGGCCAAGGAACTATTCCTGTTGGAAATTACTCGATCTACTCTGCGGCAAATATTCCAAGTTACTTCAGAGGGAGCATTGGAGTTAACACAGTAACTCCTCAGGCTACTTTGGATGTTAATGGTAGTGTACTTTCAACATCAGCCCAGACAACATCATCTGGAATTGGCACAGCAAGTGTCGCTGCTTCTCGGTTGACAGTTCTTGGATCATCTACAACTTCAGAATTTGCCGCGAGATTTTTTATCCCATCATCAGCTTCTCCTATTTTTGCCATCCAAAATAACTCTACAATAACTGCAAATGGAACATTTGTGGCGCAAAATGTTGGTACGGCATCTACTATTGTAGTGGCAAGAGTTGAATCCGGTGTCGGAACTAATTTTTCCGTCAGAGCAGATGGTTCAATAATCATAGGTACTGCGCCTACACCATCTTCTTTGATTCACATTCGTTCAAGAAGTGATGTCAGTAGCGCTTCAATTTTGAGAATTGAAAATACATCTGGCACTGAAATGCTTCGAGTTAGTGGTACAGGAAACATTAGACTAGGAGCAGGCGAGCCATCAGGTCAGGTTCATGTTACATCAGGTTTTTCTGGGGCTGCATGGACCGTCAATGGTGTTGGCTTAAGGTTCGCCACACAAACTTACACAGATACATCAACTGCAGATGGTGCGACAGTTAACGCAAATTATGTTCACGCTATTGCAACACCAACTTTGACCGCGTCCCTCGGCACTGCAGGTGTTGGTGTAACTTATAACACTGCCGCCACACTATTTATTGCCCCGCCAACAGCAGGCTCTAATACGTTCTTAAGATCACCCCTTGCGCTATATGCTTCTGGCAACACACGAACTGACGGCAACATATTCGTTGGCGATAACGCGAACTACAATACTGTTTTCGCAGGTAACCTTGTTTCGACAACCCTCCACAAGGGTATCCAAGTTAGAGCAAGCGCACAGAACATTCCTACAATTGAGTTTTTGACTGCGGCGACAACTACTGCTGATGGCGACACCGCAATGGATCTCGCGTCTTGGGTTGGTACTACAACTTTGAGGAGAGTGGCGAGAATCCGCGCAAATTTTGTTGGCACTAATGAAAACCAAGCTTCGATGACTTTCACCACAATGAATTCAGGCACTGAAGCAGATCGTGTGATGATCACTCACGATGGAATTGTTAGAGTTGGCACCGCTGCCACAGACGCTCCATTTATTGTGAATGCCAATGGCAGTTGGGGATTCACAACAGCTGTCACCCCAAACACTGGCTGGAGCGCATCTGCATTCACAACGCTCAAGACACTAACTGGTGCTAGCACAACTGGTGATATCGCTAATGTTCTTTGCACTTTAATCAATGTTCTACAACAACATGGAGTAATAAGGAGTTAATTTATGATAAATAATCTTTTTTCAGAATCGGAAATCGAAGCAATTAAAAACCATCTTCACATTGAATGCGACAAACAGCTTCTTGGTGTTCTCAATCAAACTCCATACTCGGATCTTGTTGGGGTTTATGATTCCGCGCCTGAAATTCCAGAAGAGATGGAAACTCCTGAACACGATATAAATTCAGATGATGTTGAGTGAGTTTTATCGTACAATAATTTATGGATATTAACGAGTTAAATCAGAAACTTTACGAACTTAAAGAACCTTACTTAAAAACGATACCTGTTATGGATAATTGTTTTGTTCGGCTAGTGGATTTCATGGGTTCAGATCAAAGAATTGTTCAAGCAGCTAGAGTTAGTTATGGCGAGGGCACCAAGACAGTTAGAGAAGACAAAGGGCTTATTGACTACCTTTTGAGGCACGAGCACACTAGCCCATTTGAGCAAGTTGAGTTTACATTTCACGTCAAAATGCCTATATTTGTGGCAAGACAAGAGGTTCGCCATAGAACGGCTTGTCTTTCAGGTGATACTTACATTTGGTTTGACGAACCAGCTGCGATCAAAAACGGTCATCGCAAAATAAGAAAAATGAAAATCAAAGAATTCTTTGATAAATGGCATAATGGATCAGTTTCGGTATACAATCCTAAAAGAAAATCATATGATGAATCCTGTATAGACCCTAGAGCAATTTATACCGTTTCTGAGCTGTCCAGATTGACACTGAGACAAGAAGAATCTATCCGTACATCCCTAAACCAAGGAGCTTTAAAAGGTCACAAGGTTGTCACCCAATCACCCAAAGACCCACAATGGAGAATTTTGGGGTCAGACTGGCTTGAATTTGCTAACAAAAAGCGTGTTTGGAGAAACTCTCTTAAAGACATTCTTAAATCGATGAATCTAAGAATGTGTGATGAGTCCACAGGGGAGATCTTACATACAAACATCAATGATATATGGAGCAATGGCGTCAAGGATGTTTTTGAGGTCACTTTGGAAAACGGTTATGTGATTAAAATGACCAAAGACCATTTGTGCTTCAGCGAAAAGGGGTGGGGTACACTTGAGGATCTTGTGGGGTTAAAGGTTAGCCAACACAAGAACTGCTCTTGGAGTGAGAATAGTCCATCTTTTTGTGTCAATGGTGTCCCTGTTTATCAGGATTATGCATGGATGTCCGCGCAACGTGAAAAAAGGCTTGAGGTTCAAGAAATAGCTGATTTAGCAGGGTGTTCTTATCATACAATTCGAAAATGGCTCAAAAAACACAATTTGCAGTATACATCGAAAGAAAAATCATTTTTCTCTGGACTAAAACAAAGAGGCACTAGACGCACGAAGGGCAACTATGTTGTTTCAGAGGAGACTAAACAGAAAATACGTGTTGCGCGATCCGGTGCAAAATCAAACTTCTGGAAGGGTGGAGTATCCACAGAAAGGGAAGCTGTTAGTAGATGGACAACACAAGTCGCTCATAGTGTTCATAAAAATTTTAACTTTAAATGCCAAGTGTGTGGTTCGGGTGGTAAATTACATGCGCATCACATTGATCCTGTTTGGCATAATCCGGCAGAAGCCTATAATAAAAATAATTTAATAAGCTTGTGTATTTCTTGCCACAAATTCATTCATTCAAACAATCTGGATTTGCTATTTTTGGAAGAATACTTAAATAACAAGCCGTTATCAAATATTTTAAAGCGCTCTAAGCAAAAGAGTTTAAGGATTCGAAAATCTCCTAAATTAGCGAGGGGCTATTCTAAAGTAAAAAACATAAGATATGCCGGGAAAGAGGAAGTTTTTGATATTGAGGTGGTGGGGCCATACCACAATTTTGTAGCAAACGGTTTTATTGTTCATAACAGTATAAATGAAATTTCAGGGCGATATTCGGTAATGCAGGACGAATTTTATGTGCCCGACATTTCTCGAATGCAAACACAGTCTGTAGATAATAAACAGGGTTCGTCTAATTCTTTGATATCAAGCGCTGAATCTTATCAAGAAGCAATGCGTAAAGAACAACAGGGCATTTACGCAAACTATGAAGACTATCTTTCAACAGGCATGGCTAGAGAATTGGCGCGCATTAATTTACCATTATCAACTCTCACAGAATTCTATTGGAAGATCGATCTCTTGAATCTTTTTAAATATCTAAGATTGAGATTACACAGTCACGCTCAATATGAAATAAGAGTTATCGCTCAAGCTAAATACGATCTCATTAAACCAATAGTGCCATATGCATGTGAATCTTTTGATCGCCATATGATCAATGGCGCACGGTTTTCTCAGGATGAAATATCAGTTTTGCGTTATCTTTTTGAAGAACACGAAGAAATTCAATATCACCTCGAAGAAAAAGGGTGGAAAAAATCAAAAATAAAAGAATTCATTGATAAACTACAGTAATGAGAAAATATAAAATTGTTTTTCTAGTACCTGTATTTGAGCGGGAAGATTGTGTTGAAGATTTGGTTTTAAATATTCAACACTTCTGCCCTAATTCTGCCATTGTGCTTCATGTAAATTCAAAATCATCAGATTTTTACTATAATAATATTTGTAAAATTGCTGATTATTATAGCCACTGTTATATCGCCCCAATGAGATATCCTTCAGATTGGGGCGCTGGTTATTTGGCTAGAGTGTATGTGGAAATGATGCAATGGTGTCTTCAAAATATTGAATTTGATTATATATATCTAACCGCCTCTAATTCTTTGATTGTGAATCCTAACCTAGAAAAAGACATTTATAATTATGAGCTTTACTCATGGGAGCCTTGGCCTCAAAATGAATCTAATGGATGGTGGGAGTGTATTAGTAAAGACTATAAATTATTTGAATATTCCCCAACTGTTTATGGCTGTGTCTTTGAAGGTTCTGCTTACAATGTGGCATGTAGCAAGTTGATGATTAAAGAGCTATATGATATTCTTCAATATGATCCGTATCCATATCCAACTGAGGAATATTGGATACCCTCTGCCATTAAAAAAATAATTAACCAGTATGATGTAAAATTCGCCAATTATGCTATGGAGGTTTGGTCTCATGTCAAGGATGGTGTTGTTCACAACTATCATTTACAGGTAGATGCGGCAGAAGAATACATCAGTGAATTCATTCAAAAAGGTGATTATGGTTTTTTGAGTAGTGTTAGAATTTACTCAGTGAAGAGAGTACCGCGCGCTTATGGCGCACCTCTAAGGGTTATGATAAGAGAAAACTACAACTACACAAATAAACTTTTTTAACAAAAAGGTGAACAAAGTATATTTTGTTAAATAATGATTACAAAGGAAACAAAAAAGTGAATAAACTAACATATTTCAAACATTTAGTAAGAGTGGCGCAGATTGCGGAAGAACTTCAAATCACTGAACCCGAAGCATCTGCAGAATTGGATGCAGCTTTAGAAACGGCTCCTCCTGAACCTGAAACTAAAGTCGCTTTTCCCCCAGTTGAAACACCATCAGTCGAAGAAACTTCACAAGCACCTGAAGAAACCAAAAGAGATCCTTTGATTGATGAGGTGGAGCGAGAAGCAGAGTCAATAGCTAACATGATTATGAGCCTTGAAGAGTTTGATTTACTAACAAAAGATGAAATCACTGAAGATGACTTGGCTAAAATCGAAGCTTTGATTGAGCGAGAAGTGGCAAAAAAAATCAACAGTTAGAGGTTTGGGCAGAAAATTATTAATGTTTTCTGCCCAAAGGTAGAACTTTGTCTATTGCTTCGATAATTTGCGGAGTCACTATCCCCTCTCTGGATTTAATTCTAACATAATCTAGTTTTTTGTATTTTTTCTTTAATTCTTCGATCACTCTGTGAACATATCCGCTGATTACAGATTCTGGAGCAATTTCGCCCTTTAAAGCCAATAGGCGTCTTTGTATTAATTTTTCCGCAATATACTTTATTGTTTTTTCTTCAAAATTCATTTTGGTTCTCCATAATCACAGGTTTTTCTGACTCTTCTATCATATTGACCCCAGTTTTAATTGTTCTTGCTTTTTCAACCTTTGTTCTAATCTTGTAATTAGTTTTGCTTAATTCTATAGTTTTAACTTTTTCACTAACAACGACTCTGGTTCTCAGTATTGGTTTATTTTTATTAACATCTATTGAAATAGTCTTGCCATCATTGCTGTTAGTTACTTTTGTTGTAAGTTTGACATTTCTAATGTCTATAAATATTACATATTGACTTTCAGTTGAGAATGTCAATGAACTAAAAGGCCCATCAGCGAACATCTGGCTCTACCTCTAATTTTATATCTTTACGAGATCCGATAATGATATAATCAATTGTGATTGTTTTTAACAAAGGTATTATTGTTTTAAATGAAAAATTTCGCGCGGATTTTTTTAAAACTGTTGGAATAAACGTGTTAGTGCTGTACGCGACAGTGTAATCTTCACATAATTCCTGAAAATATTCAGGAACATACACTGTAGTTTTATACCTAGTTGACACAGTGCCACGTATATATATGCCGTGTTCTGGTCCTTCAAGGCAACCATGAACAAGATTTTTACCTTGCTTTGTTGGATGCTTTATTTTAAAGCATTTAGCAGTTGCTTGAAAAACTCCATTTAAATATAATTCAGGAATGTCTCCCGTGTTGTATTTAAAATTTGGATCTGCAGCAAAAGATGCTGTTGGTTGATTGTAATAAATAACTGAAGACTGTATGCTTGTGCCTAGAGAACTTGCGTTCTCCACTGGGTCTTCTAGTAAAAATTCATCATTGACCCATTTGACAAATTTACTTGTGTTAGATTCAGGTTGTGTGGCTGTTAAAACTGAAAGTTCAGCTGGATTTGTGATAATTATATCAGCTAAAGCGCCATTGAAATTTACCAGATTTGTGTCTCCAGGTCCATTCGAGTTTGACAAAACAACATTTCTGTACACCGTGTTATTGCCAAAAGTCCCGATCCCAACTTCAAATTGTGAATTGTTAATTATTGCGTAAGGGAAAGAGTTGTTTCCAAGATTAGCTTGACTAAACAAAAAATAGCTGCCAACTCCAGCTAATAGAGTGGCGGGACCAGTTCCAACTGGTCTAGTTTTTTGTCTAACTCTATCCCTGTAAATTAATGCCATGTGTTATAGCAGTCCGAGTTTCTTTAGGTGCTCTCTGGCTTCTTGCGTATATAGATCGTCAAAATCCCCGATTGTTTCGCTAGCTGGATGCTCGGCTGTATATCTTAGTTCTTCTTCTGTCGGCTCTCTATCGCTATCATCTTCTTCTAAATTTCTCAGAGTGTAATCTTCTGGACTCTCAAATTCTTCAAAAAGCTTATTAAACTCTTCTTCTTCTGTTGCAATTTTAATAAGCTTTTTTTGTAACTGGTCGGCGATTCGATATGAACCTGCTTTTTCGGCAGATTCTATTTCAAGAAGTAATAGATCAAGCATATGTTTAATATTCTTGTTAAATTCTCCAAAACCTATAATTATGCGATTAGTTCAATTTGGAATTTCTTGATATCAATAGGTGAAAGGACTAAATCTAAACCTTCATCACTTCTAGAAGCTCTCACCCACTGCTCTTCAGATAGAGAAAACCCAGATACAGGTAGTCCAGCTTGAATACATATTCTTTGTGCCAAGAAAATTGGCGCGGACAAAAAGGCCTCTTTCTTTTGGAAATCAATCAAAACTTGAGATAATTTATCAGTCTTTTCTTCATCGATATAATCATCGACAGGTTCACCTTCGTCAGGTAAATCATTCAAGTCTTTAAATACAACCCACGCTGGCGGGATCAATAAAGCTTTTGAAAAATCTCTCTGAGCTTCTTTTGCTAGCGCGTAAACTTTACCTGACACAATCCCTATTTTTTCGTCTGATTCGATATAGCTTTTGACTGCTTCCAAATCTTCTTGGATGCATTCTTTGTATGAAGACAGCATGTCATTTAAAGTGTTGTCGCAAAAAATAAATTGTCTTTGGTCCGCTGCACTGGATAATTGATAAAAGATGTCCATTTCAGAATTTACTGTATCAAGCCATGTTTCAAATTCACTATGACTTAAAACAATTTGCGATGTTTTGTAATTATTAGGACATGTTATATTGCAAACTTCATCATCAAATTCAGCGACGAAAAACCCATATATTGGGCTTTCAATATTAAGAAAGATTTTACACAATATGTTGCCCTTGCTGTCTGATATTTCTGTGGGCACAATCTGGAAAGGCAGTGTCCTTCCGGGATCTATCAAGCCATATTCAGAAACTTTCTTGCTATAATTTTGCACTTTAACGACTAATTCAATATTGTTTTCAATCCATTTTTTGATAATGTTTTGTAATATCGCGGTTTCTTTATCCATAATTATATTTGTACAATTATAATTATGGATTATTACAGTGTTCTTAATATTAACTCAAATGCAACACAGGACGAAATTAAAAAAGCTTACCGAAACCTCGCTAAAAAATATCACCCAGATGTCAACCCTGATGACCCTGAAGCGGAAAAAATGTTTAAACAAGTTTCAGAGGCTTATGAAGTTTTATCAGACGAGCGCAAAAGACATGAATATGATAATCGCAACAATAATCCATTTGCGAGTATGTTCGGGGGAGTTGGCGGATTTGATATTTTCGAAAATTTTTTCGTTAATCCATCAAGATCTAATAGAATCGCGAATACAGATATCACTGTAGAATTTGCAATTTCGTTGAAAGATTTTGTCTTAGGCGGCGTGAAGAATATCAGCTATAGTAAGATTGTTTTTTGTGATCACTGTAATGGTGAGGGCGGAGACACGAAGCGATGTGACGCTTGCAATGGCATCGGTCACCAGAATAAAGTTTTTCAACAAGGTCCATTTACAATGCAGCAAGCTGTACCGTGCCCTGATTGTCAAGCCTCTGGTGTTGTTTTTTTGAAAGTTTGTGACTATTGTAAAGGTGATGGGAGAAGCCATCAGCGCGCCAGTTTGGATTTAAATATACCTTCAAACTGTCCAATTAACGCCACTTTGCAAATAAATGGGCACGGCAACAAAGAAAAGCCTAACTATTTACCAGGCACTCTTTATGTTAAACTTGTCGCAGAAAAAAGCGTATATAATGTTGAACAGTCTGGCAATGTTGAGTTTAAAATACATGTTCCAGTTTCAGATTGGGTGGAAGGGAAACAGATAAAAGTTGATAGATTTGGTTTGGAGGATTTAAGCGTCGATTTGTCTAAAATTGCTCATTCAGAACAAAAAGTTAAATTTTCTGGCTTAGGGTTAAATAATTCAAATAGCACAGGAAAAGGAGATTTTGTAATTTCTTTTATAATTAACAAATAGGAGGTAAAATATGCCAATGATTAAAAGAGGCGCTTCAGGTCACATTGAAGAGCTAGTTGTCAATGGAGAGGCTCAGCATCAAACTGAACCACTTCTTGAATGGAAAGACAAGGACACTCTAGTTGTCCCTACAAGATCTGAAACATCTATTGATGTTGATCTTGACGAAGAAGATGGCGACGAAATCGCCGTTCGGGCCTAGTTTATATCCGCGCCGATTTTTGGCGCGGATATTTTCATTTCCCAAATTTCATTAAATTGAATAGTTTTGTGTATGCTGTCTTAATGATATCAAACACACTAGGGATTTCTTTTTCAGCGAAATTTGTTATTTGGATAACGTAGTTTACGATTTTTTCTGAACTGGGCTTTGGGGTGTTTTGGATGCTAATATAAAGATTTTCTAGGGCATTTATTCTGTTCTCTGCATCTCTCTGGAGATCTGCATTAAGTTTATTGCGTTTATTGTCCTCCATGATTCTCTTTAAAGAACTCAAAACATTTTCTCTACTGGTGGTTATAGCTACGCCAGACCATTGAGTGTTTTTATCTGTTTTATTTTTTTTAATTATTACGCTAAATAGATGCGCATTTATTTTAGCAATTGACGCCTGGATTAAAGCGCCATAAATATCACTTTTTGTTTGGATTGGGTTGCCACGAAGTAGTTTCGCTGCTTCGCTGTGTTCACCAACGACATCCCCTGTCTCGTAAAAAATAACATTATTTGCATTTAGCCCATCCCTTATGTTTTCGATAAGTTTGCGGTCACTTGTTGCAGACTCGATGGCGATTGTTCCATAACCCAAAGTTTTTGCCGCCATATCCTCTGTGATTTTTTTCCATATGGTTTTTAGGTTATATATCTCGCCAACGGTTAATTCTACTCCAGCCTTGGCTTCAATTATTTTACCATTTCTCTCAACAGTGAATATTTCTCCATTCGGGAGAGTCAAGTTTCTGGTTAACACTTGTGGATTTGGGCGATCAAATCCGTAATATTCACCCACCAATAAAACCTGTTTTTTAATTTTAGGTTCAGCTTCTTTGCCTACTTGGACCTCGTTTTTATTTTCAAGTGTGTCACAGTAAATTATAAAATCTACTTCGAAATCTCCAATATTAACGGGGCAATCATTTGGTATTGGGAATGTTATTCTCGACTGTACACAAGACAAGTTGAAGTGTTGATTGATTAATTCAACTATGTTTTTCTCAGCAATAGAATCAAATAAAATAGGATAATCGGGTATAATATTGTAGCTAACTCTTTTGTCACCTGATTTAAATAGATCTATGGTTTTTGTTTTGATTTTTGTGATTTCTTCAGAGGTGCCTAAATAATCTGGATTGGTGCGACTCCACGCGCGCTCAAGAAAACCCATAAAAGCCTCAATAGGCGGAGGGAGTGTGTCTCCAGGTTGGACATCCACGTCCGATATGCCGAATTTTTTTACCAACTCAAGCAATCTTGTGTTGTATGAGCTTTGTCTCTTTGCGCATCTATATATAGTTTCAGGTATTTCTGATTCAAGCCTTTCTTCGTTCCCAGGAATCAAAGGAATTGTTTCTTTGATTTTTTCTAAAACATCATCAGGTATAGATTTTAGTCCTCTTGAGTCGATTATTTCAGTTCTATAGGGCCAATAAATTTCATCTTTTAATGGGTACCTAGTCGGGTTAAATAAAGTGGCTTCTAAAATAGCTTGCTTTGTTATTGAGAGGCTGAACGTTGCTTCGATTTCAGATGGATCAATACCGGCGTTAATAATTTGGCGATGTATGCCTTTACTTTTGAGTTGTTTGGTGTCATACTTCCCTCGTATCAATTGTTCCCATAATCCGCCAACATTTCCTCCAGGTTCGAGTTGTCTAGCACACTTCTGTACAGCGTCGGCTATTTTTTCTATGTCAGACTTGTTATCGGTTGTGGTGATTTTGGCATTTTCAATGTACAAGTTTATATTTTCTTTCGTCGCGTTTTTTGTGAATTTTTGCAGCAAATAAGAAAAATTTTGCACATCTGGCTTGACTTCAAGATTATTGTATATTTCGTTGATTTTTCTTGCGCGGTTCCTCAATTCAATGTTTATGCCTTCTTGAAGCAGCGCAAGAACCTGTTCTCTTTCCGATATGTCACTAAAAATGTCAATTGTCGCCTTACTTTTTGCGTGTCCCTTTAAAGTAAGTAATTCTTCTATCTGCGGAATTTTTTCAGCTAAATATTCAGTGACTTTGTTTTTTAATTCATTTTTTTTAGAATCAGTATTAGCTTTCTTGTACCGAATAAAATTATACATTGTAGGTTATTTTTCTAGCGCTCTATGGAAAAATCCTTGAGCGCTAGAAATCAGATATCTTCCTGTACTTCGCCTATAAATGCATGTTTAAGCTTAAAGTTTGGTACTTGGACAAGCTGATTGGGGTCTTTCACATCAACGAAGCCAATAATTGGTATTAACTGCCTATTGTTAATTTCATCAATAATAGAATCGTTGTTTAAGATTTTAAAATCACTACAAGTGAGACTAAAATACACTTCTACATCTTTAGTCTCGCCGACATCTGATTTTGGTGCATGAACAATTTCAGGTTGAATATCTTGTGGCTTTTCCTGATTTGTTTGCTGGCTTGAAACTCCGATGTTTAGAATTTCTTTCATTCTCGGGTTGTCTTTCTGTGCTTCTACTGTTGTGATTATGTAGTCTAGAAGTTCTTCCCCAGTTCCGACTTCTGCTTTTAGAAACTCAGAGGCTTCTTTGAACGTGTTGAAGACTAAAAGTTTGTCACTTTCATCTACTGCAAAATCTAAAAATTCAATGTTGCCTTGGCTGATTTTTTTGCCTATACAAATTTGATTGGGTTGCATGATAATTTTGTTGTACACTTTTTGTCAAAGGCTCTAGGGTCAAAAATTTAGAAAAATACTTCAGTGAACAATGTTAATGAAACTTTTTTGGTGAATTTATCACAGGCTGTAGGTATTTCCTACGATATTAAGAGAAATGTGTTGGGCGCAGAAAATAATCCCAATTCTGCGCTTTTTAATATATCTCAGATTGCTTCTATTGTCGCGTTTGGCAAGCCTATATTTGGCGTGTTTGATGATCCTAATTCCTTTGAAACAATCGAATTCGTTAATAACGGCACACAAATTGAATTCAGATTTAGTCAAGGCAAGGTTTTTTATCAAAGGAACTTGACCAACCTTGCGTCACAAGCTATACCTGTTCCAACAGAATTTGACGAACCTGGCTCTAAGCTTTTTAGATTTTATTTAGATTATAATGATTTTATTTTGGCGTCAACAGTTTTCACTGCGAGAATAACATCGTTTACAGACAATGTTGTTGTTGTTGATCAGCTGCCTTCAGTGTCATATCTCAATAACCTTAATATTCTTAGTATTAACAATTATCTATTTAATATTACATCAATAAATTCAAACACCAACACGATCACATTATCTCAGTCTGTGTCTGCTTTTGCTAGCACGGGGTCCACATGCACGTTGATATTCCAGCCTATAATTAAATTTATAAGCACATTTTCTTCGACTACATCTGCACCTGAAATAAATATACCAAGCACTGGCATTATCTTAGCTGAAGCCGAGGTTTTAATCGGTGGCTCAGTTGGTGCTCTTACGTATTCATGCCCACTAGGTGTTCAAAAATTATTTGAAGCCTACCCTGAGTACAGCAATCCCCAAGATTTTTTCCCAAACATTTTGGCATACAACGCTTTCCTCAACACAACAAATAATACTTTAAAAGCGTACCGGAATGTTCAAAATTACACATATGAAAATAGTTTATTAAATAGCTTTATCACTTACACTCAGGGCGTCTCTTCTTCTGCACAAACATTTGATAATTATTGGAAAACATACCCTTATAAGCCCACAAATCTTTTTCAATACGGCATTGGATTTCAAGGTCTTCAAAAAACTGATTTTGACCCCAGATTCAAAGACCTATACTATTATTCTAAAAACATAGACCTAACAAGAACACTTGCTATTTTTAGAGGTGATATTTATGGCGGCAATGCTTTTGTAGGGCAAAGCCTCGGTCTATTCCAAGGTTCTTGTCAGGTATTAAATCTTGTTGACTTTACAGGCAATTCTACACTAAGCAATGGTACATATTCCTATGGGGTATCTGCAGTTATCCCTTCCGGTGAATATAACCCTAAATTTAGTTCTGCAGCTAATTTCTATTTCAACAGGAGAGTTAATAACTACATAAGCTATACTTCTCCCACAGTTATCTCTGATTTGTTGTTTTTCCATTTATATAAAAATGTGCAGGATCAAAATGGGTTTCAACAGCAAAGAATTACTACTCCTTTTGAGTTAGGTCAGTATACCTTAAATGACACGATTCTAGACAGGATAGCAACCACACAAGGAATTGCATCTTCAAATTTTGCTTTTCAAATTAAAAGTGCCGACTCTTCCTCGGGATTTATCGGTGGCATAGCTTTTAATGCGTTTATACCTGATTCAGGTCCGCTTACAGGTATACAAAGTTGTCTAATAGCATCATCAGGCTCGAATTATGTCAATCCGTATGCCGTAATTACTGGAAATGGATTTGGCGCGGCTATCTCACTCACCACGACAGCAGGAGGAGGTATTGGGTCAGCTTTAGTAACATCTTTTGGTAGTGGTTATACACAAGCCCCAACAATAACAGTGTTTGACGCACAATCGAATAGTGGTGGAACAGGGGCTGTCTTGACTCCAGTATTGTCACAATTATTCTGCGGAATATATACAGGCACAAGCACTAATCCGGTTGGTACATCAATTCAAAATCTTCAGCCAATACCAATATCATCTATCGGCACTGGTCTGCTGATGAATATGCCCATGCAAGGTTCAAGCTTTATGACATTGAACAGTAATACGAATTATTGGGCTGTTTTTTCAATGAATAAACCTTATCCCTTGAACACCTCTCAGGAATTGAAGTTTTTTAATTCGCTAGGTTACTCAACAAGCTACGCCACAACAAACGATTTTGTGAACTGGGATGTGTCAACTACAGGTGTTCAGATTGCCAAGCTAGGTTTTGCTGACCAAGGTCGATCTGGAAATATCACATCTTCAAGAGGTGTTCATTTAACTGGTGATAAACCTGCCACTCCCTTGAGATTACAAATATACATACCTGATATAGATTTGAGCAGTTTAACATTCGATGATTTAGGGGCAACAGTTGTTGGTATAAGTTCTGTCGCCTTGCCTATTCAGAATTCCATGCAAGTTTATGTATTGGCAGAAAATAGCGCCACAGGTGTCCAGTCTTCATTGGTCGCCACGATTCCTCAAGGGACTACTCGCGGCACAGTAATTCCTCTCGGCACAGATGTTGATTTATACGACACAGTTTTAGATGTTTTTGTTTCACCAGATTTATCTAACGGAGTAAATTATATTACAGGTACAACACTTATAGATTGGACCATCTATGATACGTTTGTTATTGATACAACACCATGAACATAAATCTATTTGCATACCCGAGTAATTTTGGAAAAATATCAATATACAAATGCGATTACTTTGGTAATTCTTTGTCTAAAACAAGAGTTGCTCTTGCTGAGGGCTTTACAGCAAGTGAAAATCTGCAACCAGATGATACTTTGTTGTTCGGAGGATATAATCAGCCTAATTTTTATAGTTTTCCAAACAGAGATATATCGCTTAATGTTGATTTTTTGTTTTCTTTAAATCTTGCAGGTGGTTTAGATCCTGTAATTGATTTACTCATGAATTCTTCAGCTTATGCATTTCAGGGCACTAACTTATCTTACAAGTCTTCTTTATCTCAAGTCAGTACTACATCATTGATTTGTTCAGATCTTTATGCATTTAGGCAGATACAATTAACCACAAGCAATATCTTTAAATTTTATTTAGTGTCACCGCAAGAGGTTAAACAAATTTTTCCCACCAGTGTAAATACTACTACAGGGTTGATTCAATATAATGATATCGGCAGCGTCCCCGCTAATTGCTGGCTAGAAGTTTTTAAGTACGGAAATAGTCAAACTAATACTGTGTTCCCGATTTATTATGAGCCTATGTTGAGGTTGGACACAAGCGAAGGTAGTTTTTATCCGTGCATCATAGATGAGTTATCATTTAGCGTCTCCGGTGATTATATCAAAATAGCTTGTAAACTGAATTGTATAAATTTTGATACATCAACAAGATTTGAATTTATAAATTCAACACAAAATACGCTCAACTATATGCCTATTATTCCTTTGCATAAATCGCGCGTTTTAATTTCAAATTATGTGAATGATGTTTCGTCAACATTTCTTATAACCGATTTAAGACAACTTGATTCACTAAATATGTTAGCAACCCAGAATCCATCGAAGATCCCTGTGATTGATTTTAATTTTAGTATTAAAAACACATTAAATCCTTTATATGGCAATTCTCAAGATAACATGAAACGTCGATATGTCCGCGCTTTTTATTCCAAAGAAAGAAAAATTGAGGGCAGTGTTACAACCTTGGCGCTTAGATCTTCGCAACCGACATTTAACCATTATCCGGTTTTGAATAACTTAAGCAACACAAGTATTCAATTTAATTTTGTTAATCAAAATTTCACAATCCCTTATGCAATCTGGAAACCTGCTTCATTAAGTTCCAAGCAAGATTCATATGTTACACTTAAGCATGACTGGACTGCGATAACCAGAATAAGAGATGGGCAGCCTTTATTTGAATATGATGGAGTTTAAAATGAAAGATTTAATTTATGATAATAAACTATACTGCTTTGAAGTATTTGTGAGCGTTCGAAAATTAGACAATGGGGTCGTCCTCATTGACGCGCCAAGTGAAGAAAATTGTCATTTGGTTAGATTTTTAGCTCTGCCCCCAAAATTTGATATAGTTAGTCAAGTCTTGGAAGAATCCACTTACATGAATCACGTTACAGGAGAGGCTTTTATTCGAACATCTATTCTTTATAAAAATATTCTAAAACACGCTATTAAAATCATTGATGTTGTGGATTCTGAAATTGACCAAATCAATATCGAAAAAACTAATTTTGGCGATCTAAATTACAATTTAGTTAAAGCTGTCTGCAAAAAATGGCTCAAGGATGTTCTATGATATTTAATCCTTCAAGTTTAAGAAGAATAAGTATTGCCATACATAAAGAATCCAGTTTTTATGAACAAAACTTTTCTTACATTCCTTTTTTGAATCTAACAGGCAATAATTTCTTTAATGCGAACAGAAGTGTGCTTATACCTAAAGACTCAGTGAAAGTGTCTGTGCCAGGTCTAGATTTGTTTAATAAATCAGCAATACAATCATTGAAGGCAACAGCTGAAAACCCAGAATCATATTACTTAGGGAGCTTTACGAAATTTAGCATTGACCCTATTAATATATTTACCCCTGTAAACACCTTTACGTATTCAAAGTTTGTTTCTTCTTATAAAAACGATAGCATTAAAACGGTAGGTAGTTTTTCATGCAATGTTATGTTGCCGTTTAATTCAGATAATTATTATTCTTATTTTGCGGTCATATTATGGAGATTATCTGTTTTTTATTTTGTTCCATTTTTTATTAACACTGATGTCCCTGCTAAAAATTTAGGCGGCCCCTTGTTTGTCGAGTCTTTTGAGATTTCTGCTAGCGCAGGAAACGATGTTGGTATCAATGTTCAATTTGAAGGCGGCTCTTCAATTCTACCCCCTGATCCTTATCAAGACCGCATTACAACTCCTGAGGGTTTGGGTAAAATTTATAGGACCGCAAAAATTTATGATTGTGTTATAGTTTGTGGCTTTAATGGACTTTCTTCTAATGATGTCGAGACTCAAGGCGTATACACAAGCACAGAACCATTTAGACAATCCTTCTCTATTCAAGGTGTAAATATTATTTCAATGAATTTAAGTATCAAAAATGAAATTGAATTGAAATTTACCGGCAATGATGGTGTCACTAAGTCTCTCGAAGATGGAGCAAAATTTATAGCATCTAAAGGTCGGACAGTCGAGGGGACTTTTGTGTTTACGAACACAAAAAACTTCTCTGAATATTTTGAAGCTGGCACCAATAAAGAGCTTATTCTATATTTTGGTGGTCCTTTTTACTATCCTATGCAAAATGTTTCTATACAGTCTTTTAAACTAGATATAAGCGCAGATGGAGCATCATACGAACATACTATAAAATTTTTAGCTTTGCTGCAACCGTCTGTTCACAATGAATATTATAAACAAAGCGAATTTGATATAAACTATCAAGGGCTTTCGGCAGCTATTGAGCCAGTGATTTATGCGAGAAAACCTTTTAGAGTTGTCTGATAATTTATTTTTGCGGTTTAGTGATATAACCATTTCGGACGCAAACCAAGTTGATTTTGATTGCGAAGGTGAACATTTTTCTGAGAATCGAAGTATTTTAAAAAATTTAAAATATAAAATAATTCAAAACGGGAACACTATATTTGATTCTGGCGTAGATTATTATGGACTGCTTGATTACAATCTTGCTGTGGAGATTTGCGATATTTTGCGCGGATATTTGCACATGACTTCTTTAGAAATATATAATTATGAAAATTTATGCCGCAAATATCTCAATGATCCACAGGGGTCCAAGATGCCGATTGAAATGTTGATTGCGCAAAATATACTTAACAAAAGTGCAGTAATGTCTACCTCTGAATTGTTGAATACAGAAGTTAAAAGATACGAGAAAATACAAATTGCGCTAAGGATTTTAAAATGGACAGAATAATTAATGTAAGTGTAATAAGGAACAAAGATCAGAATGAATTCATCGGAAGAGTTGTTGTCACTAAGCTAAATGAAAATAATAGTAGGTATGAATACAATCTTGCTTCCAAAACAAATGATTCCTTGTCTGGAATTATTGAAGATGAGCATTTTGGGAACGCCAAGTTGCTGAAGTTGATTTCAGACATTGTCAACGACACAGTCTCTGAATCTTAAAGTTGACATGATTTTAGATCGTTCTATGTTGAGATTTTTCTTTGAAAAATCAAAATAACCCCATGGCTCTACATCTTTGAGTTCATATTTGCTGACAATTCCACCCACAGGTGATGTTGTCAATTTGGGAGACCAATAGGGGTTTTCTATAAACTTTAATTTACTGAGCGCGCCAAAAAGATAATCGTTCGGCTCACCGTATACTTCTGTGAAATTTTTGCTAATTGCAAGAATCAACATATCTTTGTTGATTTCTTTTATTGATTCACTATAATTTGAAAAATATGCATTTAAATCAAGCCCGTTGTTGCTGCTTGGTTTATTTATTTCATATGTGTAGAAATAATCTTGCTCCGGTATGTCGATTTCTGTCTGCGTTTTATTGCACACAATGGGCATATTGGGTAGCATATGTGAAAAGAATTCAAATTCCGCGCGAAATTCTTCAGAAATATTATATCTCAACGCTTTCCTGTAAGCTGTTTTTCTAATTTCTTTATTTGAAGTGTAATATTTGCTCTCATAATAGTTTGGCTTGGAAAATTTGATTAAAAAATCATTCATTTTAAATTTATCCAATCTGGTATATTGTTTTTGCTGCTTGCTTCTGTATGATAAAAATTCACGGCCCTCAAGATCGGATAAGTCGTGATTATACATGCATACATAATCTGAGATATCAAATTCTATGATATTCTCGGGAAAACTTCTCTGAATGTTAAAAGGCGCAAGATCGCAATATTTTTCTGCCACATCATTAGGCCACACACAAGCAATTTGCTCAGTTATACTAGATAAACAAATCAACTCTTCAAGATTAAGGAAAATCTCCAGAGGGTTATTGGATGTCACCTGATGGAACAACATTATTTTCCTAAATCGTCCAAAAAGTCTGCTGCGTTTTCATTGTAGTGTTTTGAAAATAATTTCATGTCTTGAAGCTTTTGAAGTATTTGACGATCTTTTTCTGTAGCTTCTTGAACGGTTTTTGTCTTTAACTCTTTGTTTTGCCTTGAAATAAAAGTGCCTGACATTATCTGCTCTAGGTCTTTTAATATGTTTTCATGGCTTGAAAAATATCTGAATATTTCAGCCGAACTTGAAGATTCTATCAATATTGTGTCATTGAATGTCAAGAGGGTTGAATCATCGTAAGCAACTTTAGTGACGCTTAATTTATTCGTAGGAATAAAAAGGCAAACAAGGACTGACAGTGAGTCCTCTTTATAAAGCTCATTTGATAATTCTGCAAGTTCGTGTGATAGGTTTTGCACATTAAGGCATAATTCTATTCCATTGGTTTTTTCCTTAAACGTCCATTCATACTCGTCTTGGGCATCCTTGGGTCTGCTCATGGGTTTGATATTTAGCTGATCTTTCCAAGCACTAATTAAGTCAAAGAGTTGATTGCCCAACATCGCAGCCAAGCTTTCTTCGTTGTAATTTTCATATTTTGACGCATCAAAGCTCAAAGAAAATTGTGTCTCTTGGTTGTTGTTATTTAAAATTTTATTTTTACAATCTGAAAGAAATTTAAACTTTTCATCTGTTCCGCCGTAATCTGGATGATATTTGCGAGCTAATTTGCGGAATTGCTGCTCAACTATTTTGCAAACTTCTTGCTTGTCTATTGAATTATTTTTTCTTGGAATTTCACTTTCTTGTATTTCCAAGAACTCTAAGTACAGTTGATTGTCGGTTATGAATTTAGTGATTTCATCCATGAAGTTTATTGTACAGGTTCAGGATCTAATTCAATAAGAGTGATGACTGTTGTGGCTTCTCCCTTTCTACTCCAAAAATCCATGAACACTACTTCACTACGATGTACATATTTAATATTATCGTCTGGAATGATTTCCGCGCGAACTAAAAGATCGGTTATCGGTTTTATAATATTGTCCACGTCTGAAGCTTCAGTAAATCCTATTCCAGAAAAAACCTGAATGTAAATTTTTATAGGGAAAGACTGTGGCTTGTCTATCTGTGCAATTTTTTCCAGATTGTGTTCGATCCAATTACGATATTTCTTGGTCTTAACCATTCCAAATCTCTTAGATGGGGCGTACATTTTATTTGCCGAAAACGGAGCACCTATCGTAACTGAATTCACAAATCAAATTGTACAAAAACAAAACCAAGGTGCAGAGGCTAAAATTTTATAAATAAATTGTATGAACTTTGATAGCTTGTCGGAGGCAATTCTTTACTATAGCGGCGCAGGACCATATGGCACTAATTATCCACCCTATGGTGAGCTTGCATCCCAAACTGGTCAAATGCCTTTAAATACAAACTATATCCAAGAAGCACTTCCAAATGTCATAAGGTATGGTGTCACATTATGGGGTCAAAGCAAAATTATAGAAGTTAGTAAGCCAACAGTATGACAGAAACACCAATTTATCAGCTAGGTTACTTCGTCCCCAATATGATTATTGGGGACGATTTGGATATGGACAAAAATCGTTTTACGACGATTGAAAATCAGCTTTATAATATATATAACATTTTTGGTAACGGAGTGCTTGCGGTTTTTGATGAAAACGGGGCGCAAATTCCTTCTTGGATTCTTTCTGCTGTTCCTTCAGCTAAAACAGTGCAAGTCAGTACTGGTAAAGGACATGTTAATTATAAATACGCCGAAACAACCACAGAAATTAATGTAGATCTTGCATTGCCTGGTGGCGCAACCAGTGGCACATTTATATATTATTTCTATGCGCAGGAAAATGATGAAACTGCTACTCTGAAGTCAGTTGATTTTATTTATTCACTGACACAGCTGGACGAAGATCCTGGATATGTAGGATTAGGTGCCGCAGAACTTATAGTCAATACAGATGGTTCTTTTACCTTAAATACTTATAACACCGCCGAGTATGGCAGGCAGGATATTTCTCTTTACACTTCTCTAACTAGCTTGGTTAAAAACCACGTACATATTGGTGGTCCCAATAATCCAGCGCCAATTGATCTTTCTGCTCATGTTACTGGATTTTTAACTTCTGACAACATTGACCAGCTTGATTTAAGCAAGGTTACAAAAGGGACACTTGATCCTAATAGGCTCCCTCAGATTGATCACCAAAGTCTCATAAATATCGGTACTTTAACTCACGATCAAATTGATTCTTTGCTGGCTTCTATACAATATCCAGATAATAATTATAAATTATCTGACTATGGTATTGTAAACAGGCTTCAGATTATTTTGCTTCTTAAGAAACAAACTGGCTTTTTTAATATTGACGGAGAGCAGCTCAATACTATTTTCTATCTGCCCTACACTCAACTTGAAGGGTTTGTTGACCTAGATAATACTACCGCTTTAGTCAACAATGAGATTCATAGGGTTTATGGGACAACCGGATTAGCAAGGCAATCAAATTCTATCAAAATCAATTCAACACAAGATTTTAATACGGCTTTATTTTACGCCCAAGATTCTATTTCAAGTCCGACAACAACAAATATCGAAGTTACTGGCGTTACAACAACATCTGCGGTAGGTACAATAAATATTCCTTATGGTGTATCCGGTTCTGCAAATACGGTTTATATTTCTTCCGCGCAAGATTCTTTTGTTTCATCTTTTAGTACCAATGGCTCTTACATTAATCGAAGAATAGATTTTGATCCTAACTTAAACTTAAACTCTCCATTGGGACTTTATTTTGATAATTCAAATAATTATCTGTATATCGCTGACACGTACAACCATAGAATTATAGTTTCTGATCCCAGCTTTTCATCTGTTATCGCAAAAATTGGTGCTAACAATGGCTCTGGTGTACCTGGTGCAGGCAATGGCGCAGGATTTAATCTACCCAAAGCTGTGTATGGCATGGGCAACACGTTCTATGTCGCTGATTCAGGTAATAACCAAATCCAGCAATATCTTTGGGTTTCTGGTGTGCCATATTACCAAAGATCTTATCAATTTTCCGCTAACACTATCAGAGGTATTAATCAATCCCTCAACGATCCTCGCGGGTTGTATACAACTTCTGTTGGATCAGATAATTATTTCTTTGTCTCAGATTACAACAATCACAGAGTCTTATGTGGCATCCTAACAAATAACGCCATTGAGGTTTTTCAGGTCTTGGGACAAAACAGTGCAGGGCTGGGGATCTCCAACACCAGTCTTATCACTTTTGCACCATACAGTAATGTAAAAGGCACCGGCGCGAATTTTACATTCCAAATCAATTCTAACAATATGATATCCAGTATTGGAATTTCTAATTCTGGATTGAATTACTCCAACAATGACTCATTTACGCTAAATTATATAGGACAACCAAATGGATACTTTAAGGTTAAAACAGATAGCGGTGGATTTATTACAACCGCTTTTGTCGAATATGGAATCAGTACTACTGCTAATTTGGGCTTTAATCATCCTCAAGGGATAGCCTTTTCACAAACCGGCTCCAGATTGGATTTAATTATTTGCGACACAGACAACAATCGTGTGATAAATTACACTGCTAGTGTCGGATTGGGTTCAACTCAATTTACATATGGGTATTCCTTTGGGACTTCTGGCACACAAGGCATTAACTCCGATAACATTTATCTGAATCGCCCAACTAACTTATTGGTTCAATCAGGGTTCACGACAATGTTTGTCGCTGATAGTCTTAATAATAGAATTCATAGACTGGGAACATCTTTTGTGTCAAGTAGTGTCACAGGATTCTCAACATTTACCTTTGGTATTGCGGACACCTCTATATCATCCGGCGGTATTACGTTATCCAAGCCTTTGGGTTATGTCGGGATATCTACACCTTCAACTGCTGGATCATCGGTGGAAGGATGGTTTGTCGGCGAAAGAATCACACAAGGAACTCAATTCCAAGCTGACTCTATTGAAAGATATTCATACACAATCTTCGCACCCAGAATTTTTAGCATCCAAGATACAGTTGCTGTCGCTGTGGCAACGCTCAACGAAACTACAGGAGCTTCTTTAGGTGAAATAGATTGTTATCTTATTTTTAAAGATGATTTTGGCGGGGGCACTGTAATTGATTTTAATTTAACCAATAACGCCAATAGAAATCAGATAAAGATTTCAAGTCTTTATCCTCTGCGGTCTTCAAGTTCAACTGAAGCTGAGATATTCCAGTTCCCGAGTTTGACCTTATTTACAGATCAACCAAATCCTTCCATTATCGGATTTGGCTTTAAATGGTCTACTGCCACAGGTTGGACTAATAATGAGGCACTTCAACTTGGTTGGTATTTGCCGCGATTTAATTCCACATTATTGCAGGTAAATTATCCGCGCGTTTATTCATATAGGCAATCAAACGGTCTAAATAACTCAATATTCGCCTTTAACGCTAATAAATTTGCTGGCACTGGAACATTTGTGTTCAGATTTGATGCAGGCGTTGCTGGCAATGCAACATTCGACAATGTTATATACAATTATATAACTCCTTATTCTCCTAAGGGTACATCTAATATTAGATTTTATTATCGAGTTGCTGACACTTTAGATCAACTCAATATAACCAGCTGGACTATTAATCCTATAAATCCAGTTTCAGGCGGCAGCTACGACCTTAATAAAACTGGACGGTTTATAGATTTAATTTTTGTCCTTAATGCTGCTAGCGTGGACTCTTTAGCAGCACCTGTAATAAGCAGTATAGCATTAAATTATAGTGTGTTTGGTAATTCTACGGGAATTATTTACGACACAAATGTCAATAATGCGCCTCAAGGTGTTTACCCAAGATTGAAATGGAGCCAAGGACAATCTTTCAATTTAAATATTTTGCCTATTAATAATGATTCCAATCAGAATTATGAAATATCAATTAAAGACACTAGCAAGATTGGTAAGAATATATACTTGTCTTCAAACAATTTAGTTTTTGCATCAGGGGCAGTTTCTGAAAACTTTGTTGATGTCAACAATGACTTGTATATATCACCGTATCAGGCATTCGCCGGTCTTGAAACAGGACTGTTGAATCCACAATATTATTATCCCACACAAAATTCAGGATATTTCATAGCCGACACAGACAATGACCGTGTTATTGAAGTTGACTCCGAAGGACAATTCATCAGAGCAATTCAAGGCAATATTAAGCTGACGAGGACAGACAGGGCTTTTGCAATTTTAGGCGCTTTCTACAACACTAACACAAAACAAATCTATTTAACATTTAGTCAATATATTGTATTTGGCCCAAGCTATCTTGAGAAGTTATCAGTTTTTGTTAATGGCTTGACATATCAATTAGCAAACCCCGCTTATTTTGATCAAGTAAATTATGGATTGTTTAACGTAAATATTAATAATCAATCTGCAACTTTTTACATTAATGTCACCAATTCTATGGATGCGATTCTGGTCCAAAATCCAAACATCGCCAGATTCCAGATACAAAATCCTGCTACTGACGCGCCATTCCAGGTTCCAGTTGGCACCAGAAGTGATAATTTAGATCCTGAAGATTATACTATATCTTACTCAACTGACCCTAAGAATGAATTTATAACAGATAATAGATATGGAGTAGGAACTATCATTAATAGCTCAGGCAGTTTTGTGGTTTCTTATCCAGACCCTGTTAATTTTGGAAATGCAGGTCCAGAAACCGCAGAGCTATGGAGTTATTGGCAAGGCATTAATCAAATACCAAATTATTCAAACTTTTATTCGATTCCGATTCAAGTAAAATTGATTTATTTTGATAATATTTTTAAACCAATACATCTTGATTACACTGACGCTGAAGTTTTAGTTGTTTCGACTGTGGGTAACAATGCAATTCGAGCTTATGATTCAGATTTTATCCCTGGATACAAGATAAGCTTGGATAAATTCACTTTCAATGAAAAGCTAGGCGGTTCCACTGTAGTTTTGGATAGGGGCGTTGATGAGCCTGGTAATGTTTTGCTTGTCTCTCAGCCTGGTTTGACAACAACTGATATAGAAGGAAAAGTTTTAATTTATAACAGAAATTCCGCCAGCTTGATTAATCAATTTTCTTATGTTGGTTTTGACGCAGTACAGGCTTATCCTCAAGATAATGATTTTGTAATTCTTTTGAATGATCGCTTGAGCAGCCTGAGATCCAAGCTGCTTAAGATTGGGCAAGACGGCACAACAAAATATTCTGTAACCAATCAGTTCTCTAGACCTGTTTCTCTTGATGTCTCAGAAGACGACAACTACTATGTTACAGATTTAACAGGTCAATACGGCACAATATTCTTTAGAACGTTTGTAGAAGATGGCGCTGGCACGTCTAGTGGGCAAACCACAGGTTCGGGTGGTTCAGCTACAGGTGGTGGTAATTTTGGCGGTCAGATTCCAGGCGGTGGTGGTGGTACTGGCGGAACGGGAACTGGCACTGGAACAGGCGGAACTGGTACTGGTGGAACTGGAACTGGTGGTGGCGGCGGTGGAGGTGTGACCGTTGGTTAGTATTTTTTATCCTAAAAAAAAAGGATTTAAGGCTAGCGCTTTAGATTCACAAAGTGTCACTAGAGGGTTCCCAGCCTATTCTATTAGTTTATACGACGATCCTGAATTTATTTTTAAAAGACAGTCTATTAAAGGCGCGCAGATTTTATCCAATATCATCTCAGATGATTTATACCCAATAACTGAATCGAGCCAAGATAAATCAAATTATGACATTGGATTTGGCACATTAAGTAAACTTTTTTACGTCAAAGTTTTGGTTTATAAAAACATTGCGCAAGACGCAGTGGATGATTATTCGAATGTATTTTCTTTAACCAAAACACAAAATTTTGGAAATACAAACACAGTATATTATCCAATAAGATGTATTGCCAAGAATTCTGCTTTTACAGAATACAGTGCTACCATTAGTTTATTGAACTCAGATTTTGTGAACGATTTTGACGGCTATATATATTTAAATCTTGAGGCAGATTATGACTTTAGAATTTCCACTTCTATTGGGATAAATATAACTGACTCTGCCACTACATCACTTACACAATCTGCTTCACCGGCTACAGCTACAATTGCATCAAAATCTAATGGCAAACAATTTTTCACAGCTGATAATAAAACTTTTAAATTCATTGAGCAATCTAATAATTTTGATTTTAATTACCAAGCTATAGTTGCCAACTTGACATCGAGTCTTTTTTCTACTGCAAATGTAATAGCCACTGCTCCAAGCACAGGATCTTTCTTTAGATTCACATTTAATAACGAAGAAACATTAAGTGATCTGAAGTATTTTGCAGTTACTTTCAGAAATGTCACGCCTTCATATGATCCGTTTTCAGATACTGGTTTTCGGATTATTTTCTCTGACATTAACGGCAACAAGATATCATTTGAAAATTGCACAATTTTAGAAAACAAAGTCTCTGGATATTATGATATTATCTTTACGTTGCATGACGTACCCGATTTTACAGAATTCTTAAATTACATGATTTTGGAAATTCAAAGCAATGTCGCATTGACTTCGAGTTACGAAATAACATTTCTTTACTTTTTACAAAAAAGCCAATCAACTCAAGCATTTACAGCGATGGCTCTCAAAATCAATTTACCTGATATTTACACTTATGACCCATTGGGGTCAAAAATTGATAGCCAAGAACTAAGAGAAGGTCATCTTTTACAATCATCTGATTTATTCAACACTGTTGAGAATATTATTACTTGTCACAAAGAGGTCTGTTACGAGATCACCGTGGATGATTTTAAAGTTGAATTGCCGGAATTTTGTTCAATCAAAGCCGACACCGGCTATAAGATAGTCAACTCAATATCACGCTCTACACCTATATATACCATCAATGGGCTAAAGACGCCAAAAAATATAAGAGTTAAGCCGCCGAGAGATATAAGAATTTTAGATGTCAGGAGTAATTCAGATTATGTTTTGAATGGGTTTTATATCAAAAACCCCATTTATCTGAAAGATTTAAGCCGCGAAATTTTACCGAAAATTAATTATTCACAAGAAAACTTTTTCCATATAGATAAGAAAAAGTATTTTTTCTCAGAATATACAGATTGGGGGTTCTACGAATATGATATAATATTGCCTGAAAACATAATACATGTTTTCAATTTTCCTGAAAAAATAGCAATAAAGATGTATCTTGATAATGAAGAAGAAATTTTAATTAAATCCAATTTCGCGCAAAAAATACAACCAGGGAAACAAACATTTATAACTTCAAGCAATTCTTTTACTATGAAATCCTTAAAGTCAATAGTTATTAAAAAAATAATCGCATCATGAAATATAATTTAGAACAAAACCATAATAATGTTGATCTATATATTAATGATGAGTTTCTTTGTTCGTTCATATCTAGCGTTTGCAAAGATGGAGAAATTATCTCAAACGATTTTGTTTTTGTCTGCAATGAATCTAACAACCAAATTTATATCAAATTTAAGCCTCAAAAATATACAATAGCTTCATTGAAATTTGATTCTATTAAGATTTTATCCGGCAATAAGCTATATGCATCACTTGGAGACGAAAAATTATTTATCACAAGCACAAAATACACTGTTGTAGGAAACAAAAATTTAATAATAAGTTCGGATAAAGAAGAAGAACTGGTTTTAGAATTCGGCGCGGAATTTTTTCAACAATCAATAAAAACTCTAGCCTCACACAATAACATATATCAAAATATAACACCAAGCTTTTCAATTACATTTTATAAGAAATTTGAAAACGAATCCTTTTTAGAGCCATTTGATTCATTAAACGATCAACAGATTTTATCCACAGCAGACACAAACATTGTGTATGTCAAAGTAATCGCGCACAAATTAGATGATTATCCCAAAAACCTACAGACACCGTCTGAAATTTATTCTCTAAATATCTGGGCTGACTTATATAATAAATTAACACAAGATTCTTATTCCCTCTATAAACTCTATAATTCCCCAGAGGGAAGCGTTTATTATGCCGCGTTGTCAATAATAGATTCTGATTTTCAAAGAATTTTTGATGGCACTAGAACATTTTCAGTTTATGTGAAGAATTTTGTATTCAAAAAAAGCTTCAATTCTTTTATTGAAATATCAGGCGGCACTAAAACTTCAGAACCATCAGTTGTTATTAACAATGTAACTTTAAGCACAGGTGTTTTGCCTTCCAATAATTGCTGCTTTCAGTTTTATTTAGACTATAGACCCAAATATACAAGTAATTGGCCGACTCCAGTGTTCGATGGGATTGATACTTTAAATCATCTGACAGATTTTAGTATCCCAGAAACAACCACCTATGTGTCGAGAACTTTGTCGAGTTCAACTTTAGCGCCATATAATGGTTGCGACCATTTATCAGGCATTAATGTAAAATATGATTTTCCTGTTTCGGCCTTCAGCAACGCTGTTTCTTATAAAAATTATGACTGGATCTCGCTCTTTTTTGTGGCTTCACAAGACCTTAATAATTCAGATATCGACAAATCTTTATATAATTTAAAAATACTATATTATTACGATGGTGATACAAATCCAGAAACTTTTGAATATTGCATGGATGATGCCAGTGTAGTAAATTTTGATTCAACGAAATACGGGCTTCAAGTCTATTTTCCTTTTAAAAAATATCTTAGTGTTGCCAAACCTCTCATTGGATTAGAAGCCCAACTATCAAGAGACACACAAGTTTTCCCCAGTGAGTTTCGTGTTTATGATTTTAAAATTTTCACTATATATTGCAAATCTCTTCCCATAACTTATACCACTGAATTGCTTGCCTATGATTCTGCTGGCAATGAACTAGAGGCGACAATTACAAATTCACCTGCAGACAATGACAGCAAAACATCAACACAAACACCGTCTGAAATCATCTACAATGATGGTAAAAATTATTCGATCACAGCTTCTAGTGGTTTCTGGAAAAATATAGCAAGTGGTCAAAGCGCCAATTATCTTTTTGATTATTGGGTGCTTAACGATAATTTCTCTGATAAAATTTACCAAAATAAATTAGAGCTTACAGCAAACAAGAACATTAAAGCATCTACTTATTTTAAGCTAGCTTCGCCGCCCAGTTCTTCAACTTCCAGCACTTCTTCTTGTGTTGTTTATGGAACTAAGATACTTAATCGAAACATGGAACAAGTGAATGTTGAAACACTTAAAGTTGGTGATTACGTCTTAGGATTAAACAACAAAAAAACATTAACGAGCTATCGAATTAATAAAATTACAGAATCTAATTCAGAATCCATTTACAGAATTAAGACCGATCAAGAAATTCTAGAATGTTCTGAATCGCATTGTGTATACATTCCTGAAGACGGAATTTTCAGAAATGTATTTCAATTAAACGGCGCTGAAAAACTTAAAACTATCAACGGAAATACAAGCATTCTTGGTATGGAGATCTTAAAACCAAGACCGGTTATACGATTAATACTAGAATCAGGTGGAAGTTATTTTGCGAACAATATTTTGTCACACTCACAAGATGAACATCCAGATGTTGTAGAATTCCGCGCTATGGGCGGTCCTCAGAATTATGTGGAGTTTTTGAAGCATGGAGACACAACTTGGACGATACCAGCAGGCATACAATATCTTAAAATAGAATGCATAGGACCTGGTGGCAGAGGCAGTGGACCAAGAGGAGGCGATGGCGGTGGATATGTAGGCATTGAAATTGATCCCTCGATTGTTAATTTCAAATCCAATTCGGTTATTGTTTTTGATTTTTATGTGCCTGACGAAAACGAGCCTTACAAAAATACCTACGCACAAATATCTGAACAACTAGGCTTGGGGCGCTATGAACTTTCAGCACCAGGAGGAAACGCAGAACCTAAAATATTTTCGGCTTATGGTATATTAAATGGTCAGATTGTGAGAACTGGCTCAATGTTTAAAGGGGGGCGTGGTGGTTTTAATTCCGGCACAAGCTATGGCGGTGGTGGCGGCGCTGGAGGATACTTAGGTGACGGGCTTAGTGGCGGCTATTGCTCTGCGACAGATGTTGTCACCCCCGAGAACCCAGTTGGAGGGGCAAGCGGCGGCGGTGCTCCTTGTCAGCCCTTGATCGGTCAAAAAGGCAACCCAGGACAAGAATATCTCTGTAATGCAGGTAGATACAACGGCGAAAAAGCTGGCGCAGGAGGTGGTTCTGGCGGCAATCCGGTATCAGGTCAAAAACTTAAAGTTGGCGGCGATTATGGTGGTGGAGCGGGTGGCTTTGGCATTATTGATGCTAGCGACGATTCATATAAGGGTTCTCCAGGTCTTATTGTTATAACTTATAATTTTGGCTCAGCATCAAGTTCAGCATCAAGTTCAACATCAAGTTCAAGCTCTATTTCAACATCAAGCTCGACTAAATCATCACCCTCATCACCTTCGTCACCTTCGTCGCCGTCATCTCCTTCATCACCTTCATCACCTTCGTCTCCGTCATCTCCGTCATCACCTTCGTCACCGTCATCACCTTCGTCACCGTCATCACCTTCGTCACCGTCTTCGCCTTCGTCACCGTCATCACCTTCGTCACCGTCTTCGCCTTCGTCACCATCTTCGCCTTCGTCACCATCTTCGCCTTCATCACCGTCATCACCGTCGTCTCCTTCATCTCCTTCATCACCGTCATCACCTTCGTCACCTTCGTCACCATCATCGCCTTCTGAGCCAACGCCGGTAGAACCATCCAGCAGTGGTAGTGGCAGTGGCAGTGGAGGAAGTGATCCTGTTCCTGTGCCTTTAATGATCAACAATTCTCTTGCTTTTGCGAACTATTATTACCGATATAACAATGACTTGTGGAAGAAAATTAATATTTTTGATATCGACGGCGACGGAGGGTATTACTTTGATTCCAGCGACACCTTGTGGGTAAAGATTAATATTTCCGAAGCTACAGAAGCCATATTTATTGCTTTTGATTTTGAAAATAATGACTCAATAATTGAAACGGAAGTAAAACACCAAATAATCTTCAATTCAAATAATAAAATTATATTTTCAGCAGAAAATGATTCTGAACTTATTTTTTCATTTAGGTCTAACACTGAAAATTATTTAATTAATTGCGCGGTTTCTGAAGAAAATATATTTTTGAATTAATCTGTACAAATTATTACATGGAAGAAAGCTTAAGCTCAGAAAGACCATCATTTATTGTGCAGAATGTTACATTGAGTTATCACTATGTTAGCGATATTAATTTACAATTCTCTCCAAGAGAAGTCAAAGATCTAACCTGGGACGACGAAAATGTTATCAAGCGTTCAAGACACCTCAAAGACTCAATAAGAAATGGTATTCTTAAAAAACTAACTCCAGAGGAATACGAAAAAACAATGGAGATGCAGTATCAGAAGGAAAGAAAGCAACTTTTAAGAGAGCATCAACAAAATCAACAATTTGAAAAAATGAAAATTGCTGACAGAGAAATTGATGCCGAGACTTTCGATATCAACAAATCAAAGAAAAAAACAGGGGAGCTTGACCTTACTGGGACTGCGAATCACCCTATGTCTTATGTTGCAGCTTATGAAATTGCTTCCAATTTGGCAGCGGACCATGGTGACGTATTGAGTGCAGAGGAATTTGCGGAAATTGTTGAAAGCAATCCAAATATCGTTCCTCAGCTTTTGTCGCAGAATAAAAATGCTTCTTTGAGTTCTCAATCATTCAAGAAAGTATACTATGCTATGCCTCACGGAGAGCATTCAAACTCTGTTGGTGTAGTTGAAGGTAAAATGACTAATTATAATCAGCAAACTGGATACACAAATAACGCAGCAGAACTGGATCATAAAATGTCTTATATCCGTGACGCCGTAGATCTTGATGCTGTAGACCTTGATGGGTATGACCGTGCAGGCGGCGACCTTGATGATGGGGACGACTTTGCGGAAACCATTTTAATTGAAGACTGAAAGCAAGGCATAATATAATTAATCCCTAAAATTATATTATGCCAAGCGCAGTTCCATTCCAACAAGGTCAGATCGGTTTATATAACGCTACAGAAGGTAATCCAGGAGTTTACGTGTCTTGGGATGCTGACACAAACTTTGCATCCACACAATCTTTAATTTTTCGCGGAGTTGACAACTCAAATTATAGATTTCCATTAATAGTAAGTCAATACGGTATCAACACATCGTACAGACTCGATCAGCCCACAGGACTGTGTTGCAGTCCCAGGTACACTTATTTAACAACACAATCACAATTCGTTGTATACTCCAAAAGAGGTGATTCATACAACACTGTATACACAACTGGGATAGGTACATTTGGTGCGACTCCTGACAATCTTGTGTTCTTTAATTATAATAACACAGATTATTTGTTTTTCCCGAAAGGGGCGAACGGTGAATCAAAAATATACACATTCGGCACTGCGCCAGTATATCAGCAAGCTATAAGTTATGACGCAATTACTGGATTAAGCCTTGGAACCGCATACACGAATTCATATTTTGATTTAGACAAAAATAATTTCTATCTCACTCGCGGTGAAAGTGTCTATGCTTGCGCTTACAACGATGATTTTCAAATTGATGTATCGAATCGTGGAGAAATTATAAATTCTACCAACGGGATTATCACCGGAAATACTATTTCATATATAACCGTATACGACAGTTCCAAAATTGCAGTGGCAGATAACCAGAATTATATTTATGAATTTCTTTACGATGGCGACCCAAACCAAGGCAATGCATCTAGCCAATGGAGTTTGAATTATAAACTTTCTCCATCAAACCAAGAATGGTCCACAATTTTATACAATCATTTTGGTTTAATAATTGCAGCAGATTCTGCGAATGATACCATCAATGTCATTGCTCCAGCCAATGTTACTACTAAAACTGACACTTTTGGTTTTAATGGCGTCAGTTATTCAATACAATCGACTTCAAGCACCACTAATTACGAAGGTTATATCACCAACACAGTAGGCTACCAAGGTGTTGGGTATATGCAGTTTAATAATCCTACGCTCATTGCAGAAGACTCAGAATATAATATTATTGTCGGAGACTCTAATAATCGCTTGACTTATATTCCAACAGCCTTAGATTATATAGCTTCTGTGCAAGCGCCCTTAAATGAATATATAGATGCGTCTGGCAACCCTGCTTGTATTTATTATGTCAAGCAGACCAACGAAGACTATAGCAGCATTTTGGCTATCCCTCCTCTGACAGGCGACGAATTATTAATTAAGTCTTCAGTGCTTTACGAATTGAATGCTCTTTTAAGAGTTCCTGTGTACGATGAAGAGCCACTTTTTGGCTATAATCGCCAAACGGCAACATTGGCTTACGGCGATATTGTCACAGACCCTGCTCCTCAAATTAGAATTACTTGTTCAAGCAACAACGGTCAAAACTCTCCGATGTTTGTTCTGAGTCCTTATGTAGGTTTCTATAATAGCTTGGATCAATCTTTGTCGGACCCATTTGATGCCCCAACAAACTTGGTGAATAATTATCCAAACGGTCTTTTTTATAGATTTACAAACGAAGGCAAAATTTATTTTCTTGATCAGTACGGCAATCCTGTAAGTGTCCAAGAATATGATACAGTTCTTGTTACATATTATGTGAAGATGTTTACCAACAAGCAGATCAATAACGCTTTGTATTTAGCGTTACAAGCTATAAACGCACAACCCGGTCTGGACAAAATATCTTCAGTGGGTCAATGTCCGTTTTGGTACGATCAAACTTTAGTTTCGGGTGCCGCTTATTATCTAATAAGACAATTACTTGTGGGCTTGAACCAAAGAGAACGCAGATTGTTGGTCATGGACCCAGAATCGGGTTCGTTTGATGCGGTTGCCAGTTTAAGAGAAACAGCGAAAATGTATCAAGAAGAATTTAATGAACTTCTTAAGAAACTTCCTCTTGCTGTGCGACCAAGATTGGGTACGATTACGACACCCATGTATTCCGCCCCTGGCTCTAGGTCTAGAATATTTCGTGAGCTTTTCAAACAAGGCGCTTCATGATTTGAACCTAAAATTGCAATTTTTGCCCACCTTTACAAGTGTTTTTTGAATTTTTATGCTCTTGTAAAGGTGGGTATTTTAAATATTTCGCATTCATATATATGAAGTATTTACAGTTCGAAGAAGCCCGAGAGCAAATCAGAAAACTTAATATCCCATCTGCAAAAAAATATTGCGAAATGTTTAAAAAACGACAGCTACCAGTGGGTTTCCCAAGCACTCCAAGTAGATATTATCCTGAGTTCATAAGTTGGCCCGATTTTCTTGGTAACAGCAATATTGCGGCAAAAGATAAAAAATTTTATTCTTATCGAGAATGTCAAGATTATTTATTAAATGCAAATATTGACTCTAAAGAAAAATTTGAAAAGTGGAGAAGAAAAAAAGAAAACAGCTTGGTACCTTCTAGACCAGACAAAACATTTAAAAAAGAATGGGTTTCTTGGGGTGAATTTTTTAAAACCGGAAGAATCCCAGATATCGTAAAGCACAAAAATTTTTTATCATACGAAGATGCAAAGCATTTTTTAAAGAAATTTAAATTTCAAAATGAGGAGGAGTTTTATGCCTGGGCAAAAACCAGCGAAAAGCCTCAAACCATTCCAGCCTCTCCAAGAAATGCCTATGGGAAAGATTTTATTTCCATGGGCGATTTTTTGAGTAATGGTAATTACTTAACAAAAGACTGGGTTTCTTATGAAGAATACAAAAATCTAGTTCAATCATTGAAATTTAATTCAGTTAGTGAATTTAAAAATTGGACAAAGCATTATTGTAGGGATAAAAATTACCCTATGAACCCCTCGCAAATATACCCTGAGTTCGAAGGTTGGCCTGAATTTTTGGGATATCAGCGAAAAGTTAGCATTGGTGAAAAAACAATTAGCAGCATCCTTGTTACAAACAACATTGAACATAAACTGCAATACACGATTCCAGATTGCAAAGACATTAGTGTTCTTCCCTTTGATGTGGCAATAATACATAACAAAGAATTATTGTGTTTGATTGAATATCAAGGCATTCAACACTTCATAGCTGTAGATTTTTTCGGCGGCGAGCCAGCACTCAAGCAAACACAAAAGAGAGACAAGATCAAAAAAAAATATTGCAAAAAAAACAACATAAAACTTCTTGTGATCAATCACAAAGAGAATTTAGAAGAAAAGCTTTCATCTTTTCTGAAAACTTTAAACATTCATTTAGATTTATCGCTAGAAAGAAAGCCTGCTCTGAATAAAAATTGGATTCCTTTTGAAGAGGCAAGAACAATAATACGCTCTATGAATATTAATTCTGTCATTGAATATCATAATCTTGGTGATAAAAGACCTTTTGGCGTCCCTTTCGCGCCAAATAAAATTTACAAAGATTGTGGTTGGATTTCTTGGGGAGACTTTTTGGGGACGAATAAAGTACAATCCAAGAAATCCACTTTTGTGTCATATGAAGAAGCAAAAAAATGGTTCAAGGATAATAATATTCAATCAGGTGAGCATTGGATAAGAATCAGGCGCACAAAGCCCAACACAATCCCCAGTCACCCTAACAAGATATATAAAAATGAATGGAAGGGTTGGAGAGATTTCTTGTCTTGAGAATATTCGCGCGGATTTTTCAAACCAACACAAAACCCAACACAATCTTTGGTCGTTCCAGCAAAATATATAAAGGGCTGGAGAGATTTCTTGTCTTGAGAATATTCGCGCGGATTTTTCAAACCAACACAAAACGAAGGATATCCGCGCGAATATTTTAAAATAACATATTATGGAACGCATTTCAAAAGTACCAAAAAAAGGCAAACCAGGTGGACACAAAACTGCTCCAAAGGGCTATCCCGAGAAAAGCAAAATGTACGCCGATCCTAAGAATTTCAAGTATCCCCTTGACACAGAAAAGCATGTTCGTGCGGCACTATCGTATCTTTCCAAGCCAGAAAATCAAAAAGACTACACACAATCTGAACTTAAGACCATGTTCTCAAGAATATACAAGAGATGTGAAGATTTTGGCATTGATGTTAAAAAGAAAAACAATAAGAAGGCGCACACTGAGCTACTAAAAAGAATAGCATCAGTTTCTGAATATTTTGACAATCAAGGATTGACAGAATATGCTTCTGCGCTGCACGATGTTTTACTCAAAGTGGCCGAATCTGATCCATTTTTTGGAGACAAAGAGATGTTTGGCGATCAAGAAATAGTTTTACCTGCAGGCCCTCCAGCCCCGTCAAAAACAGAAGAACAAAAGCTGGAAGAAGCACGAGAAAGCGAAGAACAAGCAAACAAAGATTTGGAGAGATTTGAAAAATTCAAAGAAGCCGTTAAGTATGCTGGTCACCGGATCAGCTTTAGCGAGGGCTTGTTTAAAGTTTACGACGGCTCTAATGTGATTGCTGTTGGTGATGGCATTGAAGAAATAATGGACAATTATAGGCCGATTTTCCAGAGCATCAAAGAGCTTAAAGTTCATAACGATAAACTAAAACCTTATGATATGAAAATAGAAGCCAAAGAAGAAGATGGCAACAAGATGTATATTCTTTATAACACATCATACATTGCCCCCGGCACCAGCGTTCCTCGCAAAGAACCACAAGCATATGGCGATTCTGTGGGTGATTTGGTGAGGTCGCTTTATGCTCGAAATCCTATATTTGGTGAAAAAGTTCTCAACATTTTGAAGGATTAATTTTTGCGCGGTTAAATAATGCCGCGCAAAAAATCCTTTATCTTTTCATGGTACTCTTCAATAGTTCCATTGTTTTCAATACGATAATCAAACATCCCTAGATTTTGATCCATAAGCATTTGAGACAAGTGTGTTGTGGTCGGTCCAGGGATGTTTTCTCTTGAGATGTGCAAACAAATGCCACCTCGTTTCTTGATCTCTGCGATCTCATTCGGGAATCTACAATCTGTAATCACTACAATCGCATGTGGATCATCACTGAGAATTGAGTCAACTTTCTCCATCCCTTTGTTTACCCAATAGGTTTCACTGCCATTGCAGAGCGGATTCCTCTTAAATTCTGTTGAATACCATTCCAGAAATGGTCTATACAACTCTTTTGTCTCAGGATTGTCTAATACACTTCTATCAAGATTGTTTGGCTTTAGAATTAATTCGTAAGCTTCATCTTTGAGAGCGTCGGCGAATGCGACTCTTACAACTTTTCTGAATGGATATAGCTCAGATGCTGTTTTATAAAATTCATCCTTTCCTACACGTTTCTTGTAACCACATGCGATAATCATAAAATATAATACGATTTTTTAAGAGGATTATTTAGCTTTAAAGTGTAAAATCAGATTATGTTTGAAATTGTTGGGCAAAAAGTCAACGTTAAAAATTATTTGGCAGAATACACTAAAAATATGCAATGGAGTCCTAGATTTGTAGTTCTGCACAATACAGCCTCACCCAATCTTTCTCAGAGACCCAAGGGATTTACTCAGCAGCACATGTTGAACCTTCAAGGTTATTATGCTGGCATGGGTTGGAGCGGCGGTCCACATTTTTTTGTTGATCAAAATGCAGTTTGGGCTTTTAACCCTATTAACAAAAAAGGTGTACACTCTCCTTCTTGGAACTCCACTGCAATCGGTGTTGAAATGCTTGGCGACTATAGCTATGAAGCTTTCACAAGTGGTGCTGGCGACAAGGTTCGTAAAAACACAATTAGTTTAATGGCTGAACTTCATACATTTTTTAACTTTGACCCCAGCACAATGAAGCTTCATAAAGAAGATACAGCAACTACTCATAATTGCCCAGGCAAAAATGTTATAAAGTCAGATTTTGTCGCGGCATTTACTCAAGCTATGCACAAGGATAGCAAGATTGTGATTTACAGAAAAGGATACGGTCATGAGCCAGCAGGAGTGGTTTCAGGGAAATTTAACGGAAGTACAAATTTTGCTTTTGTTAACGATCTTCAAAAAGTAGTTGGTTTCAACAACGGACTTACTGGGATGCAACCTGTCAGAGATGTGCTTGGTGATAGGTACACATACTCATGGGACAGTAAAAACCTTAAACTGTATTGTGTTGAAGTTTGATTCGGGGAATAAATGAGCGGCATTGGTACTAATATAGATCTGAATATAAGCAGTAATTTTGATTTTTTGCAGAATCTTAAAGAAAACCAAAAGCTCAAATTCAAAGTCGAACTTGGATATTTAGATATCCCCTCTAGGCAGACTTTCCCTATGGCTACCGTAGCCGACATTTCTAATAGCGCTTTTTACTCTCCTCCTGGTGGCACTCGTGGCGAGTCTTTTGTTAATAACGAAACGCTAAGAAAGTTAAAAACAGCTCAATTGAGGCCGGTCACCAATGGCTTGATGGCGAATCATTTGGATATAACAGGTGCCCCTTGGTCTACTTTTCTTGCTGGAACTATATTACCTGGAGAGACGCATCCTTATTATAATTTAATTAGGGGTCCTAAAGACGCGCCTACTTTTCAGAGCACAAGTACATTAGAATATAATACTGACATACCTGAAATCCAAGACCAACAATATCAAGCTTTGAACGACCCATTGGCTTTATCGATCAATAAACTTGGTGAACCCTTTATACCAGCGACCACTTTTACGTCTTCAGCTGTTGAGAAAGCTGGTCTACCTGTATTGGATACTTACAATATTTGGTCTATTGATAATATAGAAAGTCAATATTATGATTTTCAAAAATATTTGGGTTATTTGCCTAAAAATTCAGCTGATGTCAACAGATTGCAACCTTACGCGCAAACATGGTCATATGCGAACAACTCGCAGATTCATGTATACGCATCTTTGTCTCAGGTAAAACTTACAAGGATTTATCCAATTGTAAAAGACTACGCCCATCAAGGAAAGTCTTTATATTGTATATTTGATAGCGCAACAGGAGCACCTCAATTACAGAAAAGACCTGTCGGACTTACACATCCCACTCCTGTCGGTTTTTCGTTGAAATTTTCTAACATTGTAACCAATAACAGTCAACCTGTTCAGGTCGGCGCAGGCAATGACGCAAATGTTGTTAATCCGCAAATAATTATTTCATGGGGCGATTTGTCATCTGATCAAAATGCTTTAAACAAATACAATGAGCAGAAAATTATCGGAAAATATTCAATCGTGCTCAACACAAACACTCCGCCCAAGCTTTATTTTAATATTGCGGACCCGAATAAACAAGAGAACACTTTTCAAGCAAACCAATTTAATATTGAATTATCTGATTTGCCACCAATTACATCTTCTGACAAGCAAACGTCTGATAAAGTAACCTCAGAATATAATATATATGTTTACTTTACTGGCGAGTATTTAATGATAGGAAGCAAGCAGGAGCCAGCTAGCTGGCAAACGATAAGAAATCAAGAAATTATTATCAGGACTGATGAAGGTGAAGAAATTGATAGATTTAGGTTGTTTCACAATTTGAAAGAAATTCCTAACGCTAAAATTAACATACAGGCGCAATTTTGTAATTTTGTTTTTTCTTATGGCCCAGCTCTTTTTAAGCCACAAGATAATCAAAATATCCCAGCCAATTCTTCAAGTACAAATGAGAGGGCTACTAGCAACTTATTTAATACTAATAATTTTATTACCGGCAACATTCCGTATAATGCACCAAATTTAGAAGAAAAACCTACAGCGCAAGAGTTAGAACGAGATATTCTTAGCTTCATAAATAACAATTCGGCATCAACTTATGAACGAATCACCGACAATGACAACCGAGAGTACGGAGGCGCCTCTTATTACGCCGATGCTAGAGCAGTCACCAATGATTTCGAGGTAGTTGTTAAAGATTTAAAACCTGGTTCCCTGAGGGGTAAGTTAAGTTATAAAATTACATTCCCAAACCATTTGGGCGGCACGGTTTTTAATAAATTTTTACCTACAAAATTATCTGAACCTCAGATACTTGAAAGTTATGCGAAATATGATTTAGGCACAGTAGTCCAATCTGGTTTTGACAGAAAGGGCAATCCGCTGTTTTCAGTTTCTGGTGATATATCGACCATTCTTTCACAATCTGTCAGCGGCGAGCCTTCAATAACAACCGGAGTTGACAATTATAGATTGGAATCAACCTTGTCAATAGAATTTTTGAATCTGAATCGAAGCGAAATAGGCTTAAAAATACTCAACTTTATGCGTAAAAATATTTGCGTTCTTAGGGTTTCAGCTGGCTATGACCATATGCATTATTATTTTGAAGGCATGATTGAAAATGTAAGTGTATCAGAGTCTCTTTCTGAAACAAAAATAACTGTGACAGCTAAAGATCTACTTGACCGTCTATTTATTAATAACAAAACACAAATCATATCCAAAGTTCAAATGCAGTTTCCTGGAATGAAATTCGATAAAATTATAAAATCGATATATCAATACACTGAATTATATAAACATTTTGAATATGACCTCGGCGCAGAAGTCCCTGGCACCATATATTATTATTTAAAAAACTGCAAAGAAGCTGCTTTATCTAAGCTCATGGATTCTGGGGCGCAGAGCAACTTGTCTAAATTATTTATAGGTGCATATGATGCTGAGAATTCTATTTGGTCCTGTTTAGAAACAATTGCAAAACTTTTAATACAAACTAATACTGAACTAAGATCATCTTCAAGCGCCTGCAAACCAAATCGTTTTGATGTTCCTATTTATTATTGGCTAACAAATGGATCAGTGGATGGGATAGCAATGTCTAGCAGGACTTTGTTAAAAGACCGTGATGTTTTTTACATCCGAACAGCTAATATCAGCGAGCTAATGACAAAAGACGTGTCTCTTTTGCATGGCTATTTAAGGGCAGGAGATGCATTTAAATCAAGCAGTAACGCAGATAATTTGTTTGCCACAGGAATCTATAGAGGACTAGATATCGACGGAGTTCCTTTCAGTCTACAAGAGTTTAATTCTGGCGCTTTTCGCAGGAATAACAATTTGCTTGAAGAATTTGATGGCTATATAGGATATGACAAGATTGTCATATTCGACAAAGGAGATGCTTCTATAGGCAGCGGAAGAGGAGAAACTACGCTAGGCAATAAAATATTAAACGAAAAATATGGCAAAAAATGGTTGCAGAATGTTTTTTCTGCCGTTTATTTAACTGTTTACGAACAAATAGAAATGGAAGCTTTTGTAACCAAACCACTAAAAGTTTGGGGCAATTTTGGTGTGTGCGTAGAATCAGATGACGTTCAAATTCCTGAAACATTTCTGTACAACAAAGTGTCGTATAGATTTAAATTAAATGAAAATTTAATCGAAGCAAGTGTTTCAGGTTCTAAGAAGCCTATACAATATTAAAAATCTGACAATTTTTTGGAGCCGTTTTTAAATTCGTTGCCCAACCAAAATTCATTGCTTTTAGACTCTCTTGAATCTGGTGGCGCATCTTTTTTGCGATTTTTTGTTTCTTCTTTCATCCATTTACCAGAATCAATTCTTTTTTCAGTGGCTCCGAGTCTTTTTTGGTTTGCGGTTCGTCCTTCCTTGGAAGAGAAGTTGTCGAAAATTCTTTTCATCTCATGATCTCCACAAGGACATTGCATCACTGGTTTGTAATCTTCTAAAGAGAGATGAAGTTCATGGATAGATTTATCACAAGTGCATCGAAATCTGAAAAGGGGCATAATAGCTTTGTACATTTTTTTTGCGTAAAATGCAGAGATCATTTTAAATCAAATTTGTATGATTTTATTGTTTTCAAAAATGGAAAAAACGCCGCTAAAACTTCTTGCCCTAAATGCGAAACGTTGTCATATTTGATTGTTAAGGATAAAAATGTTTAAAAAATCACAAACTGCTTTTGATGCGGTAACAGGTCTGGTTGAAAAATACAAGGATGTGAAAGACGCCGTTAAAGATACGGGTCTTGGTGAGCTTGGACAAGATGTTAAGGGGTTGGGCGAAAAACTCAAAAAGCCCGAACCTCAAATTAAGCCGGTAGAGTTTGAGCTTGCGATGAACACTCTTGCAAACGCTTTGTCTTTGCTGGGTGTGAATATTGCAAATATTAAAAACAAAGAAGGCAATGTTGATCCTCAAAAATTACAATATTACTTAGGCGCAAATGCCAGATTGATGTTTACAGAAGAGAACCAGGGTGAAATTATTAGCCTTGCGAATGCTTTGTCAGAGTTTGCCTCTGTTGCTAATTCTTATTTACCTTCTAACTCGGGCAAAATTATCTTAGATTGGTTGAAGAAGCAAATTGAAAGAGGCACTGATTCAAAAACTGTCATATCTAAAATAAATCAGTTCATTGATGATTTAAGCGACAGATCAATGCCTAAAGACGAATATGTCTGGGCTTTATTGACAGGAAATTATTCTCTTGCCTCTATCTTGAAAATCTTATTTAGCTTCGGCAAGTTTGATAAAGATACATATAAGGCTCTTAATCAAATCCAAATGGAAGCTGTGCGGCAACTTGGACCTCATTCAGAGGGGCTAACTGAAGCTCTGGCTATTATGGGTGAGAAAGGCGCATCTAATTTTCAGAAGATTTTACAAAGTAATAGGTCCTTCAGATATTGGGGGCCTGTTACGATTAAGAAAGAGCGCGCGAAACAATTCGGGTATAAGTTAAGTAGACGCTTTATGGACAGCGAATTTGGTGATTTTTTGATGGAAAACGAGTCTCTTACCAGTTTGTTGTCTGCGCCTAGTCAAGCTAAAAATTTCATCAAGGGTATTGGAGGGTATTAAATGTTTAATAGTGTTAGAATTTCTCAGGCTAAGGTCCCCGCTGAAAAACAACCACAGAAACAGTCTGTGCCCACAGAGCAGCCTGAAAGCACACCTGCCGAGCAAAAACAAACATCAACTACCCCTAAAGCAGCTGTCAATAACGCCGGTGATATCTTTAAAGCTTTAGACATGAAAACAGAACAAAGGCTTTATGATCGATCCGCTAAAGATGTGAAGACTTTAGAAACTCGCAAAAAAAATCTTGAAATGATCGAAAGATTATTAACCAGCGCCGAGGGTGGTTCAGTTGCTTTTAAGGTGTCGGCAGAACCTTGCGCCGAGCTATCCGTTGATGAAAAAACTGTCAGCCAAGAGGAAGTCATAGCTTTTTATCAGGAGTTCAAGAAGCGAGGTCAGACTATTTTAGCTTTGATGAATCAGATTATGTCTCAATACGCTTTTCTTAAAGATGTAGCGCTTCCAGCTGCTAGACAAAAAAACGTTGGCGCTAATAAAGTTCAGCCTGGTGAAATTGATGACTCACAGCATAATTATCAAAACCTAATCATGAGCCTTCAAGATGAAATGGCTGAGCTTGCTTTTAAAATCACACAATTAGAAAGAAAGGGGAATATATATATCGCCCTTGCCCCATTAAAGCAGGAATATTTTGATGCTTCTTCAAACTTGTGTCTTGTAGAGAAAGAGGCAAATATTACAAAGAAAATTCTTGGATTTTACAGCAGAGACGAGATGGAAAAGTTAGTTTCTGGCTATCAAACTATGACTAGCATCTTGCAAAAGTATCTTAAAGTTTACCCTGCGCTTGCTGCAGCAGAATCTATGTCAAAGGAAAGCCTAAAAACCAATTACCAAAATATTCAAAGAATTATTAAGTTTTATAAAGAGAAAGAATATGAAATTTATCAATCTGTCTTTGAGCAGATTAAACCTAAATCAAAGGGTAGTTAAAAATTGGCATGTCGGCATTTATAAAATTTGAAGAACTTGGCTTAGATGATTATATCATAAAGACTGGTAAGAAAATTTTATGTAAAACTATGCCTTTGGAAACATATACAGCCGATGACATTATTCTTAATAATGTTGTTTTTCAGGCTCAATATGAGGATAAAGAATTTAAAAAAATTATCCTCCATGCCAGTGAAGAAGAAAGTGTTGCACCAGATTCTGTAAGTGATTTTCGCGCGGAAACTTCACAAACAAAAGTACAAAAAAATGTTCAACAAATTATTGAACAAAACATAGAAAATATTACAGAAAATGTTACCAATAATGTTTTGAATGAAATACACAATGTTCAACAAGAAAACATTGATCATGAAACATTGATATTGAATCAACTCGAACAATCCAACTCGTACACAGAACAAAACATCATTGAACTAGAACAACATTTACAAAACTTCAATCAAAACACTTATGTTACTAAACATACTTTAAACAATCTTGAAACAAAAATATTAAACAATCAAGAAGTGCATTACAATGAATTGAAAGAAGAAATAAAAGAACATAAAAATTATTTTCATAAATTTATTAATTCGTAAACACGGGAAAACTCATGCCAGATCAATATAAAAACCCAGAAAAAAAACCTTGCTCAGGTTCTTATACGTGGGTTCCAGATACACCCATTAAGGTATTTGGCGGAGTGAACCCAACCGTAGGTTTTCAAAATTTAATTATAGATCGCGGCGCTTTTCGTAATTACTATTTAAGACCTAATGTTAAGCCACCTCAAACCTCTGCACCTACAGTTTCTACTAAAAATGACACAGAAGGCGACCTTTATGACCCGATTATAAATTCTACCAGACCTCTTGCTGTCAATGGTGCCACTCGCCTGTCTAATAATCAAAGTTTAGTTGTTAAAGCTACCACAAGTGGCGGCAATACAAACTCTGACGGCTACGAGGATTTTTTGCAATTTGATTTTCCCACCAATGACACAACTAGAAGATTGTCATGCGTTAAAATTGAATACGATCTTTCTTTTTATTTTGGCGATGAATTATTTAATGAATCAAACTTTAATTTAAATCCTACACAATCGAGAGCATTAGGACAGCTTAAAAATGGCAACTTAAATGCAGCCTCTGCTTTTATTTCTGGTCTGACACCGCCTGTAATGAGATTATATGGGGTCGATAACAGTGGCAAAGATGTATTGATCGGGGATGTCTCAATCACTCGCGCCAGATCTGAGGCAGAAGAATCAAACTTAATTAACGCCTCTGGCTCAGAAGAAAAATTTGTTTTTAAGATAGAAAATGTAAAAACTGCAAATGAAATTTTGGACCGGAATAAATTCCCACAGTATAAATCTGTTAAATTTAAAATCAGATCTTCTTTTTCCATCTCATCTGTCACTTTGATTTTAAAGAAAATAGCATTCTTTACTGCAGATCGTGTTAATTTCAGAACCCTTAATAACACAAAGCAACTTCCTTGCGCGGCATTAGGCTACTCGATGTTTATTAATGGAAAATTTTATCCTGGTTTGGCATATGCTTCCATTTTGGCGTCAGCTGGCGGAGCATTGACTGGCAGCGGTGGTGTTGATGGCACAGGGGCTTTTACTTGGCCTCAAGATAATCGCCTCAATGGTTGCAACATACACGTAAAGCTTTTTAGTCCAGATTTTATCACTGGTTCACCTGGCTTTGCGCATTCCATGAATTTGCATTTAATCGTTTTTTCTTTTCCTGCTTTTGGTCCTTTCGCCGAATTTTTATTGCCTGGTGTTTTGTTTCCTCATTTTGCAGTTATTCTCGGGCCTTATCCATTCAACCAACAACTTATATTTTATGGAAACTCTAATTTTAAAGCAGAAAAAGCTAACTTAGCTGTAATGAATTCATCTGGCTTTAGGCAGAACGCAAAAAATGTTATCTTGGCTGAAAATCGAAGACCGACAAACAACATAAAATCTGTTTTTTCGTACCCAGATGGTATTAAAAATGCAGCACAAAATCAATTTTACTACGAGGTCACTGGAATCGGCACTTCATTTCAAAATATATTTATTTCTGAATCAGGAGTGCAAACTTTTTCAGGTGGCTATCTTGGCACATTACCCAGAAATAATACAGATTTTCTAGAAGCTCCTTTGACGCCGACGCCAGACAAAAGAACCACCAGAAGAGATTTTCAGTACAATACGTATATTTTTCAGAAAGATGCAAGTATATACGATCTCTTCACTAAGTCTAATCCTTTTTTGATATTCAAATGTTCCAACCCTGATGGGTACAGCGGATTATTTCAACAACCTGGGTTTATCACTGCATCAATAGATGGTTTTGTAAAAGATCCTGCAAAATTATTCAATACTCAGATTGTGTATCGTATTTACGCTGTTCCAAAAGACTCAACTGACATAAACCCAAATAATGATTTTTCTTTAAATCACTGCCTTAAAATTATAAACTCCGGTCAAGAAGATTCTACGATACAGTTTACTGGCTTTGATTCATCGTGGGATTTTTCAAATACCCTCACTTCTGGGAATATCGCAGATATTTTACAGGAAATATTTGTCGCGGAAATAATTAATTCTGAGCAAAGATCTTTTAGCGTAGCTTCTCAAAATTTTGATTTATATTGTGCGATTTATGCGATGTCTTCTCTTGTAGACGATCAATATGAATTTTATGATATATCAAAATTGAATTCTTTTGATTTACCTCTCATAACTGTTTCGATCAAAAATAATTTCACACTTACTCTGCCAATTTTTTACAAGAAAAGTTTTAAAAGTGGCGGCCAAATTCAAGCTCAGCGTGATTTTGGCGCAACAGGTGAATATTTAAAAGATGAATCAACTTATGTTGTTGTAAATCAATTTTATGACGGAAGGGATTTTGACAACAAGCAAATTTACACAAATAAATTATCCTCTTCATCTGGATATTCTTTCCTGCTCAAAATGGTTAACAATCAGGATATAAGCCCAGAAAAAACAAAAATAATCTTAGAAACAAACTTAGACCAAAACGCTGAAGTGGATTTTATTGTTGATTTTGATTCTCTCTCTTACGCAAAAAATTCAACAGGTTCCTGGAAATTAAGATTGGTTTCTGAAGATTTGAAAGAGCTACAGTTTAAATATGATGTATTTTTGGTCGATGAAAAACGGTACACTTTTCAGCTCAACTTGATCAATTCTGCTTATCAAGAAGCCAGCGAAGATGGCGAGATTACAGTAGATATTAAAGTGCCATTTTATCTTCCCTCTGGCGGCAGCAAAGCAATACTAAGGCTTTATATAGCAAAAAGCAAGAGAGATGAAATTAATGAAATTACTTTTGAAAAAATTGAATTGCTGGAAAATACAATAGAATATTTTCAGTTTAAAAACAGATTGCCTAACTCCGCGCCATTCGGTTTTTATGAAGATTTGCCGATACAGCCTCCAACACTCGGCCAAGGGTGCTCTGAATTTATATTAAAGCTAGATATTGATCAATCTCAGGTCGGCATAATGTACGATCCACTTCAAGGTCTTAGCATCAATGGGTGTCTTTATAGCCCGACATGGATCGTAGATTTGCCAAAAAACATGGAACTGGACTACAGGGGTGTTATCAATGATTCTCTTTTACCTCGCGCAACTGGTGTCAGGCCGTATCAGATATTTTTTAGAACCGGTTTACCTAATAAAATAATTTCAGTTGACACAAAGAGACACGGCAGCACCGGCTTGGTAATGACCACCTATAATCTAGAGACAAATCAAGAAGATTTTGCCGTAAGACAAATTGTGTCTGAAGGTGTTTCAAGAAATTCTTCTTTTAGTAATTTTGTTACAACACCAAATGCTCAAAAAAGTTTAGTTAACCTTAATGTTCAAAATCCTATATTGACTAGATCCAATCAGATGGTAGTCGGGGGCCAAAATTCAAGCAACGAGATTGTGTCCACTGCCGCTCTAGGTGTTGAGGCACCTGGCTTTACGGCAAATTTATTGGTTACTGACGGCGTGTGGAAGCCTTACACAAATAATGAGACTGATCAGAGAATTTCTGGATGCCTATTCACAGTTCAGGCTTATGACCCATCACAAATCTATATTGCAGGTGTTACACCTGAGGGCGGACTATTATTTAATCAACAACCTCTGTATGTAGTTTCTGGTAAAACACAATCATTACTGATAGAAGGAAAACCCAACATTACACAACCTGAATTAGACTTATTGGGCGCAATTGGCATTAGCACTGGAGAATTTAAAGGCCCTGTTTCCATGAGTTACCCTGGTTTAATTTCACAAACTCAAGGTTGTATTGTTTTTTATACTTATTCTTCTAAAGCATCTTCTTCAGTTAAACAAAAGAGTTGCATTTATGCAATATTCTTAGGTCGAGCAGCTTTGCCGACAGCCCCAGAGGAGGTTTTTGATTTTAAAAAATATTGCGAAGAATTTGGAAACACTCAAAACTTTCCAGAAATACTCAACATTACTGTCTGCAATCATGATATTTACCCTCGCGGTAATGAATCATATATTGCATTTACATGTTCTGGAAAAATCTTTGTTATTAAATTGATTTATCAAGTTTCTTTAAATTTCACGATGTACCGTGTAACTAGCGTGGCTATCGTTTACGGCAATCTTATAAAACCTGCAGGCGGAGGTGCAGATTCTGAATTCATCGACATAATCAACAGCGCAATCGGTGCTTCTAAGATTTTCAGGTTCAAAGCCTTTAATTATGACAAGGATTTAGAGTCAAGCCAGAGAGTCGGCTTTGTTGATTATGATGGTCTCAATCTTGGTGTTCAATACAAAGATAACAATAACATCATGGAACTAGTATTTGACAAATCTTATTCTGTCCCAGGTCAATTAAGAAAAATTAGCCTCAACTGAGGCTGATTTTAGCCCTGTCACGTATGGGGTGCTCGGCGGATCATTTTACCCACTTCGTCTAGCAAGTCGTGATCCACTTCATCGAGGTAGCTCTCATCAGAGAGTATCCCTTCTGTCTGACCCAGCATTAAATCATACTTATCTAATTGGTCCTCAAACTTTTCTCTGTTTTTAAAATAATAGTTAATTATGTCACTGGATTTAATTTGCTTGCCAGGGTATTGTTTTTTGTAATCTTTTTTAACAACGTCAGACAGGAACTGAGTAAAAGCATTTCTTAAATCGTCAAGATATTCATCCATTTCGGGATTCTTGATTTCTTCGCTTGTGGGTTTGGGTTTCTTTTTAGTGATTTTTAACACATATTCATGAAAATCTGTGTCTTTTTTATTAATTTTTGAAGGGCAGTTCACTTCAAATTTTTGTTCAATATCTTCTATGTCTTCTTTGTTTAGTTTTGCGTCAAGAATCCTGTTGTAATATAGACTTGTGTCAACTCCAGCTTTTTCTAACATTAACAATTTTGAGAATAAATCAGTTTTAAGATTTAAACTTTTTAGTTTTGTGTCTTTTGCAAGTTTCTGAGCAAAGCCAGCTATCAAATCTGCATCTTTGTGATTTGATAGCTGGTCCATCTGTTCTGCAATTTTAAAAATTGAGTTAAGCACTATATTGTTTTAGAAAATCCGCGCGGATTTTCCTTTAATCTCTTAATGATTGAATGAATACCTTGAGGTTGCTAATGTTGTCTTTCACTGACTCATATGTGTCGCGATCTTCAGATTGATCCATTATGTTGCGAGAAAGCATTAACGTTCTAGCTTCTTGTCGTAAACTCTCCAACTCAATCTGAACCAAAGCTTCTGCTTCGGCTTCATCGTTTCTTTCTAAGTCGTTCAATAGCTCATTGACAATATCTGAACTTAAAGGCTTCAAAGTCACACAAGATTGTGTACCAGATATTTTATCAAATGCCGTAACAGTGATCAACCCTGAAGCATCAATATCAAACTTAACGACAATTTTTGTTTGCCCTTTTGGTCTTTTCTCAAAACCTGACAACTCAAATTCACCCAAAAGCTCATTGTTTTTAGCAAGTGGTCTCTCGCCTTGATATATTTTAATATTGACACGATCCTGATTATCTTCTGCTGTTATATATTCTTGGCTCGCAGAGACAGGGATGCTGGTATTGCGCGGAATAATTTTATTCAGTAATCCGCCCTTGGTTTCAATTCCAAGAGAAAGAGGTGTAACATCTATCAGCAGTACACCGTCTTTAGTTTTTGAAGCAATTGTATGTGCTAAATTAGCAGCGCCAGCAGCAACAGTTAAATCTGGATCTATATCATGATAAACTTTCGCGCGGAATTCCTCAGAAACAAATTTACGAACAAATTTTGATTTAGTTGAACCACCAACCAAGATTATTTTATCTATATTTGATATTTTAACATTGGCGTCATTAAGAGCATTGAGAACGTGAGATTTTGTCTTTAATAATAAAGGTCTGATTTTTTGCTCGTACTGAAGGCTTGTTAAATGAAAGTTGTGATGATAAAGTCTGCCATCTATAGTTCCACAATACTTTAAGGTTTTTTTGATAGTATCTCTGTAATTTAAATGAACCTTGACTTCTTCGGCAAACTTTTTAAGTCTAACATCAAAATCTTTAAAAGGTTTAAACCCTGCAGGCAAGCCGCTTTTGAAAACTTCAACAATAATCTCGTCAAAATCGTCACCACCTAATTTTGTGTCACCGGAAGTGGACAGGACTTGATAGACATTGTCATCTGTCATTTTAAGCAATGTTACGTCGAAAGTTCCACCACCTAAATCATAAATCAGAACTGTTTCATTGAGCTTGCTGTCTTCACCGTATGCCAAAGCCGCTGCTGTTGGTTCATTTATAATCCTAACTACATTAAGACCGGCTTCTTCTGCTGCTAATTTAGTTTCAAGTCTTTGATTTTGATTAAAATAAGCAGGAACTGTAATAACTATACCTTCGATGCTTTCGTTGAAATTAGTCTCACCGAGAGATTTCAAGAACATCAAAATGTCTTTTGCTATGTCTTTGGCTGTCAGGCTTTGGTAAATTTCTGCCTGAGTGCCAATGTGCCTTTTTGATGATCTGATTGTTGACTCTGGGAAATTATCCTCATTTTCAACAGCCTCTCTGCCAACATACGTCTCAGAATCTGAATAACATACCACGGAAGGTATCAGATTGTGTCCAAATTCATCTTTTGCAAAACTAAACTCTTTATTTTTGTGACACACAACAGAGTTTGTGGTTCCAAGATCAATTCCTAAATAGATTGCCATAATGACATTGTACTGAAAAAAAAGATCCGCATTTTCGCGCGGATCTTTTTAAGCCAATTAATAGATAATCTACATAAAACGCAAAGCGGCGAGCACCCCTCGCTCAAAAAGCTCTCGCTCTCTGGGGTCTTCAGGCGCTTCTTGCATAATATCTTCGAACAGCCGATCTCTTTCATCGTCTTCATAGCTTAATTCTTCCACTGTTCGGTGTGGGAAAGCTTCTTCGGATTCAAATCCCCTAAATTCAGGTTCAAGACCCAACTCCTCTGCATACTTTCTTAATAGAAGACCAGCATTGACAGTTTTCTTGTCTTTGCCTTTTTCTCTAAGGACAAAACAATCTTCTCCTTTTTCCACTTTCCAGTTTAAGAAATTAGCTGCATTTTCTGCAACCCCCAGAGCCTTTTTAGCTTGAGCCATGGTTTCAAAACCAAACCCTTTTCCTCTCATGCCGCAAAAACCCTTCATTTCTTTAATAGCGTCTTTAAAACTTTTCTTGTGCTTTTTGTCCATTTTTACACCTCTTGACTTGAATAGCCAAGTCTAAAATTACAATTTCATTGTACAATTCCCTTTAGTTTGAACTAAACTATCGGGAATTCGTATTTAAAAATCATGAAGGTAAAAATCGGCAATAAAACAACCAACCTGCCTAAAGATGTGATATCGTCTCATATGGCAAATCTAATCACCACAAGAGCTATCGTCCTTGGTCATGAAAAAGATTTCAAAGAATCTTTCATAAACCATAAAAAAGCCTGTGATTATTTCTTAAAGAAGCAGAAAAATTTCGTATACTCTTTTGGCGACGAAGAATGGTTTGAAGATTTTATTGCTTTTCAAGTTAAACAACGAGACCTGGAACTACGCGAAGCTTCATTCACCTTTAGTGATGGCACTGAATGGTCTGTTTATCTAACAGACTTGGCGCATATCAAAATGAATATGAATCCCGCCTTAAAGAACATGAGTAAAATTCTCGCTAAACCCGAAGAACTTATTCAATGGGCTGAAGAAAATCTCGAATGGGAAGATATTCAAGATTTGTGCATGGTTAGAAAGATTAAAGAAAAACACGATCTTTATTCCCAAGAATGGAAAAATGTCAAAAAAGAAATACTGGATTATGAATTTGTAGATGAAACTGAAAACTGACTTAACACAACCAAAGAATTTCAATAGAAATCAGTACGAGCTTGAAGAATTTTTAATTATTTGCGCTTTTGTCGCAGGCAAAAATTCCAAAATGCAATATCAAAAAGTTGAAATGCTTTTTGATATTATCGGCAATGATATAACCCCTTTTGAGTCTTTAAGAAATATGACGCATTATGAAATAATGTCATTGTTGGTGCATATTAAATCCGGTCAATACGCCAGATTGTGTCGATGTTTGTTTGAGCTTTCCAGATCGTGTTTGGATTTAAAAACTTGCTCAACTGAAGATTTAGAGAGTATTCATGGTATTGGCATGAAAACCTCTAGATTCTTTATTACATATTCGCGCGAGAATTCTCAGTACGCTATTCTAGACACACATATCTTAGCATGGCTAAGGAATTTTGATTCAACTATTCCCAAAGCCACCCCGAATAATAAAAAGCAATATTTATTATTGGAGAGAATGTTTTTAGAAAAATGCGCGGAAAAATCACTGAAACCACATGAGTTAGATATTCAGCTGTGGCTAGAGAGGCAAAAGTCATGGAAAACTTAGGTCAACATTATATTTTGGATATGTACGGCTGCAAAAATGCAGATGCATCTTGGGAAGTTTTAAGAGAAATGTTCCTGAAAGGATTACGCAAAGGTCATTTTACAGTTCTAACAGACCACCATCATCAATTTGAGCCATGCGGCATTAGTGGTGTTTTTGTTTTAGCTGAAAGCCATCTTAGTTTTCATATCTGGTCTGAACTTAGGTTTGTGTCTTTAGATGTTTATTGGTGTGGAGCACAGTGTGATTCAGACATGCTTCTAGATGTAATTTTTGACTTTTTTGAACCAACTCACACACAGGATAAATTTTTCAAAAGAGGTTTTACTGAATTAATGAAAGAAAATAATTCTTGTGAACCAACTGCCGAATCTTAATACTGTAATAGAAAAAACAATTAGATACGATGCATCTATTAACCCTGATCTGAGGAGCATAAATCTAGCAGTTAATGGTGTTGAAACAAATGCATCGGTTAAATATGTCAATATCCAACTTGATTCGCCCGATCCAGATTTTGGCAAAGAAGTTTCAATTAATTTCCAGGACAGAGGAAATAATTACAATTATAAAATAAACGGCCTTGATAGGTTCACTTATGGGTCCGTGTCTGCGCAATCCGTTCCTGCGCTAGCTATTCCAGCTAATTTAAAATCTAACTTATTAGTTTGGAGTGAAGAATTTGATAATGCTGTTTGGACAAAAAGCGCAAGTTCTATATCCTCAAATGCAACGACTGCTCCAGATGGCACGTTGACTGCGGACAAGATAATTGAAGATACATCTGGTGGCCCACATGAAATTATCCAAAGAAACACCTTGATCGCAGGCCAAACATATGTTGTTTCATTGTTTGCTAAAGCTGCAGAGCGCACAAGGATTAGGATAACTTTAGATGGCATAGCTTTTGGCGGTACACCTTACCTTGCCAATTTTGATCTCTCCACTGGGGCTACTTTGTTCGTAAGTTCTGGCTTACAAGCTGCCATACAATCAGTGGGTGACTGGTATAGAATAAGTGTTGTGTCCCCGGTTGTTACAACATCTGTTTTTAACAGTCTTGCTAAATTCTCTTTAGTTTCTGGAGCAACAACAGGCTATACAGGTGACGGCACTAGTGGCTTGTTTATTTGGGGTGCTCAAGTTGAATATGGATCTGTCTTGAATAATTACACCAAAACAGAATCCGCCAAATATTTTTATCCTTATAATCCTTTTAGGACTAATTTTTATTTACAAAGTCAGAACTTTGCTAGCTCATCGTGGAACAAGTCGAGTGGTTTTTCTGTAAGCTCCAACACAGTTACAGCGCCAGACGGAGGACAAGCAAATATTTGCTTGAATGGTACTTCAGGACCCTCAAATGTGGCACAGGCTCCGCAAATTGGCAGCGGACTGGCTTCGACCAGATATACAGTTAGTGTATACGCCAAAAGCGTGTCTGGGACCGGCTTTTTTGCAATTGAATACAGAGATGGTTCAGGATCTCAAACTACAGCAAGATTTGATTTAATAAATGGCTCCATGACTCAAGCCCCTACGCTTGGATCTCCTATCGGAAGAATACAGTCCATCGGACAAGGATGGTATAGATGTTCCGTGTCTTTCACGTCTTCCGCTGTTTTATCTTCTATGCCACAAGCAAACTTTTATCAAGGTGCTTACTCTTCTTCGCAACCTTTTGCCCCAACAGCTCTTTGGGGCGCACAATTTGAAGAAGGACCTGAGCCAACTGCATATATTCCCACAGAAACAGCTATAGTTTCTGTTCCTGTTTCTACATACCCAGCTATAACACAAAACTCAAACACAGTAAGATATAATTTAAATCAATCTACACAAGATTCTGAAAATTCACAAAATTTATATTTGCAGCTTACAAGAAGAATCGGCACATTCAATCGCAGTTTCACCTTAACTGTTGGATATGTTCCTGAAATAACTTACTATAATGCATTTAATACCAAAAATCAAGCTTACACACAGTTTCGTGTTTTGTCACAAGTGGGTTTAACTTCTAGCTTGATCGAGCAAACTAATAAGCTAGCGAATTATATAAATTTTAGAAACAATAACGAGTCCTCTTCGTTTGGGTTTAATGTAAATGCACAGAATCCTGTGTTCTATGTAGGTTTCAAAGAAAAAACTAATAGATTTTTTGTTGGAGTGGGGTCTGATAATACTCGTAACATTACTTATTCAAATGTTTACTATTGGAATGGCAGCAATTTTGATAGTCTTGTAAGCCCACAATTTTTTGATGGTACATCAATTGGCAGTTCGCCATTTATGCATAATGGCGTCATAATTACAGATTATATAGACAGTTTCCAGCCAAGTAATATATCAGGAGATCCCACATATAATTCTAATTCTGGTTTATATTCATATCCATATTATTGGTATAAATTCCAGTTAGGTTTCTCAACATCTACAGGATCTGTCAGATTATCTTCAATAGTTCCTCTAGAGCCAGCTGTTAATGAAATTGTTCCAAATCTTCCTGCAGCTACAAAAGTCTATGATTTCATTGGCACATCAGAGTTGCCCTCAGACATTACATTTTCGCGCGCTAGTTTAGCTACTTATTTTGAATACGATGGAACATTAACTTATGCTCCACATAATCTTTTGCTACAGAGTCAAAATTTTGATGTATCTCCTTGGACTTTAGTTAATGATTCTGCACTTGTTTTATCTACAGATGTTCCTGCGCCTGATGGCTCATTTACAGCATTTAAATTATATGAAACGTCTACTGCTAGCACCACCAGAAGAGTCAGGCAAGACTTCACAAGGGTGTTGAGTCAATATTATAGATTTGGTGCATACATTAAAGCCGCAGAGCGCACTTCCGCTATAATTGCATTTACTCAGGGCGGTGTGGCAGTTGCGAGCCTCGAAATAAATCTGACCACAGGTCAAGTGGTCCCTGCTTCCGTTACCGCTAATGTTGCCACATACGGCGTTGAGTCTGCTGGCAATGGCTGGTATAAAGTCTGGTTAGACTCTATACTTTCAACTAGCGGCGGAACATCAACAGTTTCTATTTATATACAATCAGACAGCAACTATACTGGTGTTATTGGTCGAGGGATTTATATCTGGGGTGCTTTCGCCCAGGCACTTCCTAGTAATAATATTTATTATCGATCTCTTGCAAGTGCTTACAACGGCGCTAGGTTAGCTTATAATCCGACTAATCTTACCCCTAACGGCTTACAAATTGAAGAGCAAAGAACTAACGTTGGGCGTCCATCACACGACTTCACCAGCGCTAACTGGAACAAAGTCGCCGTGGGCGTCAATACTATTGCTGCACTTTCACCAAGCTCATTGATGAACGCTACATTAGTGCAATGTATCTCCCCCGCCGCCACTTCTGCTATGTGGAGGCAAACTACAGCAGGCGGCTTGTCTTTCTCTGCAAGTGTTTTTGTCAAAAAAGGGAATTCACCTTTAAGCGCCAATAATTTTAGGTTACAAAACAGCACCACAAGCAGCAATTTAATTAACTTTTCCATTAATTATGACACCCTGGACGTTTTTGCCACTGTTGGTACAGCAGGTATTTCAGTGCAGAAATTACCAAATGATTGGATTAGATTAGGTCTAAGTACATCACAAGGGATTGCTGCTACAACTAACAACATGAGGTTTTATATCGGCTTTAATTCTATAGCAGCCAATACAGTCGGTGATTTTCTTTATGCTTGGGGCGCTCAAATGGAAGCTGGGGCATTTCCAACATCTTTTATCCCAACTGGTGGCGCTGATGTCACACGATCTGCAGACAATGTTGGCATAAACGGATCTAATTTGACATCTTGGTTTAATTCATCTGAAGGCACCTTTTTTGCAGAAGCGTTTAATACAGTTTTGCAACCTAGCACCACTAGACGCTTTGTATTTAATGCTGGTCTTTCTAATAGCCCAACAAATTATTTAACCTATGGCTTGACAACTGTTGGGCTTAATTCCAGATTTTTTGAGGTATCCGCTGGTAGCTCAAGGATGAATATGCTTCCGAGAAGCGAACAATTTAACGTATCGCCTTGGTTGCAAGCTAATGTAGGGATTACTACCAATCAATTGTCACCTTTCGGCGATTTAAGAGCAAGCTTAATAATACCAAATACCACTTTGGCTGCTCACCATATAGAATCTACTACCACATTTACTGTGCCCACTGGTGTGACTGCGACATTCAGTGTTTATGCAAAGGCGGCTGGCGAAACTCAATTAGTTTTTTGGAGAAGTACAGCTGGACAATTTGCTTCTTTTGATTTACAAAATGGAACAGTACTGTCTGGGTCTGGGGCAATAATAACACCTGTAGGCAACAGCTGGTATAGATGCTCCTGTCCTGCAACTGATGCATCAACTTCTATCACAGCAGTTAGATTTTATATCAGACAGGTGGCAGCCTACTCCGGTGATGATATAAATGGTATACTTCTTTTTGGTGCTCAAATTGAGATTGGAAGCACAGCCACTGAATATATACCTACAGCAGGGGGTCGGGGGATTGTCACACTAAGCCCTTCATATTCAAATGCACTTAGATTTTCAGAAGATTATAGTCATCCAGCTTGGGTGAAAAACAGAATAGGAGTTACTTCCGATATTATTTTGGCTCCAAACGGCACAAACACAGCAGACTTTACTGCAAGGATCAGCACAACTATGAGTGCTTTTGTTGACCAATCGGTTACTTTTACAAATAATGTGCTAAGTGCTAGTATATTTGCCAAAGCTGCGGGGATTGGCACAAAATTAGGTCTACGCCTGCAACAAAGTTATCCCAATCGAGGTGATGCTCTATTTGATTTATCAAATGGGACTTTAATTGGGGCTTTGAGTGGCGGCGCTAACACCGATACTCAGGGTTTTATTACATCTGTTGGTGATGGATGGTACAGATGTTCGCTAGTGACTAAATTCCAAACAGGAACCGCGACAAGCACATCTAATTTTGTTTTTGGGCCTACGAGCCTGAACTCAGTTGGTGTTTGGGAAGGAAACGATCCTTTGTTATCCAATTGTTATGTTTGGGGCGCTCAATTAGAAATGTCTGGGACTGTATCACCTTACATACAAACACAAAATGATCCTGCCACAAACACACTTCAGACTTATCTTAGTGCAACTGGCATAGTGACAGGCAGACCTTATGAATTTGCTGGCACTTATAAATTGAATAACTTTAGTGCTTCATTTGACGGAGTGACCACATCATCGTTCAGTGGTACACCTCCGACTATTACAGGTGTTGGCGCGTCTCTCTTGTTTGGCAGTGGTTTTGGTAATACTTCTTACTTGAATGGATTTATTAGAAGATTTAAATACTGGAACACTCAATTATCCACTTCATTTATTGAAATATATACAAGGTAGGTTTATGTTAGATTTTATGTACGCAACTGAAAACCAAGAATCATATGATTCTTTTATATCTTCTCTTACATGTGATTATCTTGTGGATGTTCTTGGGCCTATACTGGAAGAGGACTCTGAATCATTTTTTATTGTGGATGAAGAAGGTAACAATGTTGAAGTTAGCGGTGAAGCAAAAATAAAAGATCCGCGCATACATTTTAATTTACGGGTCATATCTGAGCTAACTAGCGAAGAAATTGCCGCGCTAAAAAACCACACACAAGCTGAATGGATCAGTCCTGAAATTGTTCACTCTCCAAGAAGAGTGTGGTTTGGTGGAATGTTCTACGCCTAGCGGCGTAGAACTAAATTCCTGCGAAGGCTTGAACTTCAAATGTAGCTTTCATTGAATCGTCGCTGAATTTTGCATTTCTTTGCTTGACAATCGCCTTATTGACAGAGAAAGCTGGAGGTAAAACTGCCGACAGATCATTGTTTCCAGTGTAATAAATATTGAAATTGTCCTGTTCGTACCTAAATACACCAGTCGGCTGCAAGGTCACATTACCTCTACTGATTAATTCGTTAACATCTGAGGTAACTGTATCATTGTATTGCCAGTTGGTTATAGCGCCAGTTGTGTCGTTAATGGATATAGTTGCAGTCCCTGAAATATTTATTTCAATTCCACCCATGGCGATAAACGGAAACTGCCATCCAGAGTATGAACCTAGTTCGTCATCGGTATTAGGACTCCACACACCGTTATTTAAGCCGTCATATGGAACTGTTTGATTAGGCGGTTGTTTACCTAAAACGCCTAAGAACTTATGTTCACTGTTTTTAACTGTTATGCTGACTGTGCAATCTTCCACAAAATATTTAAATCCTCCAAAATCCACGCAAAAATCATAGTTTTTGGCTACCCTTGAGCCTCTGTCAAGCCCTGTTGTTTGTATATAACCCTGTGCGGTGGCTCCGTAGTTTATTTCATATATATTCGTGGTATTATTAGGATCTCCGTCAGACAAGAGATCAAAACTTATTTTTGAGTCATTCGCGCCAATATTAATTGTTGCCTTAGACATTAATGGCAGATAGTTGTTGGGTATTCCGTTGGTATATTGCAACGCTGCCATATCCCACAAAAGTCTAAGCCCATCCATAATTGTGTAGCCGCTTTCTGGCACTAATATTGGAGCTTCTACAGATATGCTTTCCTTTGTTGATCCAATATCCAGAACTTTTGTTAATGGTGTGCCTTGCATAAAAAATTTAGCATTAACGTCTTCTGTGTTGTTGCTGTTTAACGACTTAATGACATACGGATTTTTTGCAATGCCAAGTGTAGGGCTATTTGTCAACAGAGTGACAAATTTATAAAGACCATAGAAACCATTATTTAAAGGCATAGTGATTAATTATGCAAAAAAATGTATTTAGCCTACAAACTAAACACAAAGTCTGGATCATAGACTGTGTTTGGTGCCATTATATAGTATCCTTCTGTTGTGCGCTTTATTATATCGCTGCTGAGTGTTTCTGAAGATATTTTTAGCAGAGCGTTAGGAATATTAAAATTCAGAGGTCCTATGTTTCCGCTAAAATTAAAGCCATTATAAAAGCCACCAAGAGAATAGCTAAAAGTATCAAACACAGAACTGATATATTCAACAATTTTAAATGTAACATCTACTCCTGTTATGCCTAGTGAATATGGCGCGTCTGTTCTTCCACCTTCAGAACAGGTCATGAGGAAATATTTTTCATCTATTGTTTTATTGATTGATATTTCTATTTCTTCTGCATTTTCAAGCTGAGAATTATCGCGCGAAAATAAACAATCATACCAAGTTAGATTTCTGTAAATATTTGCGTCTTCAGGCGGAATAGTAATTGGGCTTGTGTTTGAAACATCAACCATTCCTTTGACACTAGATTCTATTTTTATATCACCTGATTTAGCAGCTTTTATTGAAAACTTTTCCAGCAAACAAGTATCAAATATAAGAGAATAATTAGGCTGTAAGTACGGATCACCTTCTGCAATCAATTGAGGATTATAGGGATTGAGCAAAGTAGCTAAACTCAAGACCGTGTCAAAGCTTTTTGCAGATTCAATCAAATCAACCAATGCATCTGAAAATGTATTACTTTCTGATATTTTCAAGGGTGTAGTAAATTGACCGGATATAATTTTTTTAGAAATATCAGCAACAGCTTTGCCAGGTCCGCCTTGCATATACGTTTTATCTAACTTGATGTCAGCATTCATTTGCACAGAATAACTTTCTGTTCTTAAGAAATGATTTGAATTCACAATAACAGGTGGTGATAATGCACCAGTTAAAGCTATGGAACGATCAAAATATTCTTGCATTTTACCTCAGTGAGGAAATTAATTTTTCAATTTTATCCGCATACTTATAATGCCCATTTTCATCGGCTATATTCGCTGTTTTTAGCCAACTATCAAATTTAGCCGATGCTGGTTTTGCAACTTCCTTGAACAAAACATTATATCCACCTATGATGGATTTTTCAATTGCCTCAGGTGTGGTTATTTCTTCAATACTTACGCCTTCTGGTAATCTTTCCCAGCGACTATCTCTTGTATTGTTGTATTCTTCTTCTTGTATTTTTGCTTGTTCATCGGGATTATCAGACGCAGGACTAGATGATCTTTTGCCAGGTTTACCTTTGCCCATTTGGTCTTCAGCCCCTCCATACATAGTCCAAACTTTTTGAGCTAAATCAATTTCATCTGTGCCGAAATTATTTTCCAAAAAAGCTTTAAAATCCAAATCTGCCAAAATCTTACCCAAGCTATCAAGAGGAGAATAAATCACTTTAAAAGTGGATGCCGGTGCCGCAGGTGCTTCTCCTCCGGCGGCAGGCATCGTCCCCAAATCAGGCATTTGTGCTTCTTTTTTCATTATTTTACCACAAAATCGGATCTGTGTCTTGGAAGCCCTTCAGATTTCATGACATCAGTTGGGTGATAAAAGTCCCATGTGTCATTGAAATAGTCTGGGTTGAAATCGTCTGACATCATTTTATCTAGGAATTGATCAATTTCGTCTTTGTTTTGAATTTGAAAAGGTTGTCCAATTTCACCCTTTTCGGTAAAATCTTGGAAGGAATCTGGAGCTTTCAAAGCTTCCTTGTACATTCCATTAGCTAAGTCATTAACTTTTGCCAAGACTATATTGAAGGCATTGCCTGCAAATCTTTTATTGCTGATTTCATTCTGCACATCAGCTAGTATAATAGCTTTTTCTTCTAGAGTGAGCTTATCTAATGTAACAGAATCAATGATGTCCAAAATTTGACCTTCGTGCATAATATTGTTTTCCTTTAAAATGTTGTTTTAACCTACTGAGTTGATTGTTATTTCCGCGCCAAAAATCAACTTACTGTCAGGGCACCAAGTTGACACAAAAACACCAACGCGGAACGAATCAGAATTTTGATTTATGGAAGCTTGATTTCCTAACTTGAGTCTGAGTTTCGAAATGTCATATTCATCCCTGTATAGCGGAGGGTATTGATTTGCCACCCCCACGCTTGCGCTGGTGTATTCTACAATAGGCAAAGATTTAGTAAAACATTCTGCGGCATAGCCATAGCTAAATGGCACATAATTAACCACAGAATTGTAATTTAAAGAATCGGACCTATCTAAATCTATTCTAGATTCGAAAGATTGACCTGGAAAATTAAATTTCAAACTACCCCTAGATAAATATACATAATCTGTCACTCTTTCGATAGCATATACCCCAGACAGTGTTGTGTTCAAGTTGTTTTTAATCAGAATTGTGTTGTTCTTTTTTGGTGCGATACCCTTAAAAACTGATAAATTCAACAATGAACCATCGAACGACGTATCACTCAATGTAACAAAAAAGTCAGTGTTATGGTAAAAATCCAAACTCGGCAACTCTTGCCACACAATCCCTGGAGTAGCAAGGAAATATTTAGGATTAGATCCCTCAAAAGTAACATATAAGTATTTTTCGACGCCTGAGACTGGATTTATAAAATTCAAAGCATTTATAAAATAGCTCGTTTGTACGCCAACAGGATAATCAGATTGTTTGACAAAAATGTTGTTCGGTGCGCTAAAGTTTTGTATGTACTTTTTATTCTCGGTGAAATCATCTGAAAACACAGTCTGACCGACTCCGATCTCATAACTGTGTATTTTGCAAAGTTCTATAACTGTTGGGCGACTTGCATTAACTCCGACTCCATAAAAATCATATTGATTTAAACTAAAATCAATAAACGAAAAATTATCTCCGTTGGAGCCAAGAAGATTTCCGGTTTGAGGCAGATTAAGCTCTATTTCTGGGGCATTAAACCCATATGTGCTGAAATAATAAGTTTGTGATGTGCTTATGTTACCTCTTTGAACTGAATTGAAGATCAAAGTATCATCGACAACTGTTTGGTTTGTGTCTGTGTTTTTTAACAAAATGCCATAAGCCATTTTAATCCTGAAAAATCCGCGCGGATTTTATTACCCTATATTATCTTTGAAAAAAAACTTACGTAAGCCTGTTAAAAGGTTCGAGCACTAAAAATAAAGAATGAAATTGTGATCAAAGCCTATTTTGAAAGAGATAATTAAATGCTTACAGCAGCTATAACAAACAAAAATCTATCAATATATTCCCCATCAACAATAACAGGGATTAACACAAATTATCTCTATGTTTTTGATAATAATGTCTTTAGATCAATTTCAACCTTCACAATATCTGGATCAACAGCCAATATAGTCCTTTCAAAATCTGCTGAACCCGACAACACTGTTAAGATCCAGCTTTATACTGGTGGTGTCACTACAGCTTCTGGTTCTTTTTCAACTGCGGTAATCAATGTCACCAATAACACACAATACGAAGATAATTCCGCGCCTTCTCTAATTGAAATCATTGAAAGCAATAATTATAACTTTACCAGTTTTGTGTTTAGTAATTTTATTACAGGTATTTCAACACAATCTAATTTTCCGTCTGCAAATCTGACTCTCAAAAGACAACCACCCACAGGCAAGATTACTATTAATGAAGGCTATTTAGGTCCTATGCGAGTGCATAGATTTGCCGCAATTTCCTCTACAGTATTCACTTTAGATCCTGTGTTACCTTTCTTCTCAAGAAGATTTTGCGCCTTTGACTACAACGCATACGGCGACCACGATGTTGAATCTATCAAAATCACAATCACACCAGTTGCTAATAACTTTCCAGTAAACTTTAAATTATTTTTGACCATTAATCAAGATTACTTTGGAAGACCCTCACAAGTTCCTGTCGGCGCATCCGCAATTGTCGATTTAAGCGAAAAAGAAACCACTGAGGTAGAATTTGTTTTTAACACACCAGTTTCTCTGAGGCAGGGTGCATATTGGTTTATCGTTACACCCGCACAAGATTCAAACATAGGCACCGGCAATCAATACATATTAAACTACACATCTGAGAACAATTATACTACTCGCGTGTTGTTTTCAGATAACGGCATTACATACACCAGTTCTAGCTTTACAGGTGTAGGATTTAGCATCAAAACAAATAGAGGGATTGTGTTGGCGTCTGTTGATGCCATCTTTAATCAATTGATGCAACCACAGGCTGACGAAGTGGTTTACGGAGACGTTTCAGATTATAGCACTTACACGGAACTAGCAAAGCCTATCAATGCCCATCTTATTCAAAAACAACTAGTGGATGATGCACCGCAAGTATATGCAGTTGAAACATTAATTGACTCAGCAGGACAAAACCAATATCAAGTGCTAGGAGTTGGATCATTTCTTTACAGCATGATCGCAAATCCTCTAACGACAAATATTGTTAGATATGACTTTTATTCGCCACAAAATCTTTCTAGAATTGAGTTGTCTAGTTTGGGCGACTATTACACCAAAGGACCACAGGGAACAGTTTTAGTGTCGGCAACAGACTTTATCGGAGTGTCAACTGTTGAAATATCTAACTCGTCTAGTTTCCCTGAAAACAGCACTACGGTCATAAATCTTCCAAATGCCCCTCAACTTTACATTGATAATGTTTCATATGATTTTGGAGATCTTGGCAGACAATTTCTAGCAACTCAAGCAAATATTGGACAACCCATCAAAGCGATCTTTGCTGTCTCTGTTGGAGGTAATCTAAACTACCTTTTGATATCTGAAAAAGCGCTATTCCTGTACGATTTAATTTCCGCGCGAAATATCTACAGCTTAAGCAATGCAATATTCACTTCATATGTCGTCGGAACGAATGGAATCCTAATTACAGACTCTCTCAGAAGAGTCTACAGCGTGTCTGAAGGTAACACAACACTTCTAGGAACTGTTGAAGGAATTCCAACTGCATCAGCAACACAGCTAACAACATCTTATATTGGAGTTTCTACACTTGCATCAACTTCTTCTGTGCAATCAAGAAGAAGAATCTACGCCGTTGCAGATCAAACAATAACCCACTTAACATGGTCCACTCAAATTCCTGAACCTCAAATCACTTTCATAAACACTTTGAGTTTTGGTATATTAATAGGCGCTTATGATCAATCTAAGAGTGTCGGCAAATTGTATCTTTACTACAATTCTGTTCTAACTCTTCTTTATCAAACATATCTGCGCCCAGATACTTCATATTATTCAAATAATACATCTCGTGTCTATGTTGCACTTTCTGGAAGTCAAATAATTTCCGCAGATTTCAAAGATAATAAACTTGGCAACTTCACAGATACCGGCATTTCAATAGACGGCACTTTTGCAAAGCAAATGGCTTCAGCGAAAGATTCAGATTCTGTCGTTGTGATCACTAATCAATCAACATTTACTTTTGAAGAAGCCAATTTTGTAACCACACGCATTACCTCGCCTGGATATTCAGTTAACGACCCCAGAGGAGCACTAACTAATGTCCAAATTAATGATCTTAGAATCCAAAACTATGAATCAACCAATAAAGATTTAAGCTTCAATAATATCAATTTTGACCCATTACTTAATGGATATACATCAACCTTTACATACTCTGCATCTGGCTACATAGTATATGACGATATAACTTCCAGCTTAAGCACGACATTTTACTTACAATATCCAACAAACTCTACATTAAACATCTTGAAGCTTAATGGGCAAAACATCACACTTGATAATAACACCTTTTCTGCTGTTTTCCAACCTAAGGTGCCACAAGAATTTGCACTAGAAATCACAGGTCGAAATGTTTCAGGAATCGGCACCATAGCGCTGAGGACAGGGATTGCTAGCACAGGAGATGTAGTAGGTATCAGCAGCTTTATACCACCCAAAACTATAAATTGGTATTATAAAACAGGCGGAGAAGATGATCTTTATGGTTTTGAAGATGGTGTCATGCGAGAAGCCGACACGGACGCATTAACCGCCAATGTCTATACTGTATACGCCAGATTTAGTGATATTTATGGCAATCGAAGTGGAGCGGATGAATTAGCAAGTGATATAATTTACAATCAAAATCGACAACAAGCTAATAATCAAGCATTGCCCTCTGGCAAAATCGTTCAAATTAATCCATCAGCGCCTAGTTCGGGGATTATTCAGTATGTGCCGCCTGAAGGAGCAAGCGCATTTATATATGCAGGTTCCAAGATATCGCGGTCTTTTGGAACTTTTGAGTCCGATCCGTATTTCGCGTCTGATGTGGTTGCTTGGGGGCAATTACAAGTTCTGGCTTTAATTCCAGGTGCTACTCCATCTTCTGATGATTATGGTACAGCTGTTACACTGTATGTCAAAACTGCAAACTCTTTAAGCAGCTTGCTGAACAAAACTTACACTAACTCTTATAAAATCACAACCATCAACAATGGCAATGATTTTTCATCCTCTTATGCATCAATTTTAGCCAATCTTAACAGTTTCACCGGTAGGTGGATACAATTCAAGATTGTGTTAGAATCTGCCACAGCAGGCTTGACACCTCAAGTTCAAAGCGCATTAATCACATACACTGGTGCGGCTAAATCATTCTTTGTTACTAAGACGTTTGACACGAAGACGCAATCCACTATCAGACCTGCAGCAAAGATCAGAAGAGGTATCCTTACGGCTAATTTTGTCACAAACGGAGGAGAGCTTGTTTTTGGTTACACTACTGACCCTCTTGAAGGAAACCCAGCAAATTATGTCGCTATTGAGCCTAATCAAATTTTCACACTAGCTTCTCCTTCTGAAACAATTAAATTCGGAGTGATCATTAAAACAGCTACAGACAATCCCGCTTTCTTGGATGAATTTGCTGTTCAACTTGATCTCGGTCCAAACGATTTGTATTTTATGCCACCTCAAGCTGCTTTTGAAATCGAGCAGTACAAAGATCCTATTACAGGCATTGGGGTACAAAGTACGTATCAGTTTATAAACAAAACTATTGGCATAGTTTCAAGTTACAATTGGAGTTTTGGAACAAGCATCATTACACCGATTAATAGTACACTGTCAACGGTCTTTAATTCGCAAGATCCGATCATAGCATTCGCTGGACCTGGTACTTACAACATTGGTCTTTTGGTTACTGGATGGGTTGAAGCAAATGGTACAGTGTTTAACTCAGAACCTTATACTAAGATTTTAAGTTTCTAGGTTATTGGCTCCAATTTAAAGAAAATTTAACTATATGTCCAATAGAACTCCAATATATAATTTCTTATATCTAGAAGATGGAGATGTTATATATAGTGGCTACGACCAAGATAATATGATAACTGGGGAAAACGAAATCTTCGGGATGTACAGTTATTTTGGACCTGGAATTATTGACGGTTGGACTATACAGTGGATGGGGTGTGTCTCGGACCCTTATGTCATCCAACAAAGACAAGCTTTAATTGAAGCTTACAGAACAGACCGTTTTTCTTACCTTTCTCTTCAGTATCAATCATTAGGTTTCCCTGCCACAGAAGAAGCGTGGAGACAGTGTGTAGTTGTCAAACCAGGTCTAGGAATTGTAGAAGTTTTTCACGCAGCAACAGAAAATCCAACATTTTTTAGATTCACTACCGCGAATCATTATTATGTATGGGCACAAAAAAATGTTTGCACAAACACTGAGTATTTATGTGACATTGTTGCCCCTGAATACCCAGATGAAGATTATGATTTAACAAATCGCGCAGTTTATATCGGCGAAGTTTTTGTGAACGATGTAAGTGGTAATATTGCCGTTACTCAGATCATTTACTCAGAGCGAAGAAGAGAACTTAGAAGTGCTAAAGGTGAAGTACAAAGGCTTTTGAAGCAAGCTTTAATAAATCACGTTCACACTGGCGAAGGCGACATGCCTTCCAAGATTAATTTAAGCACCAATCTTACTATTAATATAGCTATAACAGAAAATAGCAATACATTTATAATTAATTTTCCCGCGCAATTTAATGCAAGTAATTATGCTTCTCCGCAAGTGTATTTAGATTCTAATCTTTTGCTGCCTAATCAATATGAAATTAGCGGAAACTTTTTATACTTACAGAATAGCGTCAATCCTTCGTCAACAATCCAGATTGTGTATGAATTGGCACCTGGTCCTAATATTTTTATCACCAGCAATCTTACACCTCCTTTGCAGGCAAGAACTCTTTCGTTCAATACTGTATATTTTTTGACAGACGGAACTATTACTACACAAAGCGATGAAACACAGATTTTCAATGTGTGGTCTTGGAATGACGCCGATTACAGCCAGATCGAAGTTTATCTTGGCACAGAGAAACTTGAGCCTGAAACATACAATCTGTATCAATTGAATGGTGTTCAAAATAGCGGTGGCAGACTACAGCTTGTAGGACCTATTCTACCTTCAATAAACGACTACACGGAACTAGATATAACTGTAAAATTTGTCAATCCAAGCCTTCAAGTAGTGAACAAACTTGATTCAAGTCGAATCGAATCAATATCCGCTAATTCATTCACTAGAGGCACAGTGCCTAATTCAAGAATCACTAGACTAGATCATTTAGGCTTGTTTAGGTTTGATGATCCCGCGCGGATTTTACCGTACAAAAAACTTTTAGATTCTGGCGATCATATACACTTTTATCCAGAAATCGAATCTCCGGTTCAACATTCAGATTATGTTGTCTATGGTGCAATAACTAAGTATTTTAAAGAAAAAGCCAGCGAGAGCAACGCAATTTCGCGCACAATTATTTCAACACCAAACGGTCTTTATGGAACCAAAGACTCTAGCTTTGATTTTGCTAATCTTTTTGACACAAGATGGAATACGGACACCGGAGTGGCAGATATTTTTGCAGAAAATTATTTCGGTAATTTCATCACCTACCAACTCCCTAATTTTAACACAACATCTTTAGACCCTAAAATCTTCTGGGTGTTAAGCAAAAATAAAAACCAATTCAAAAATATACTTTATTTTTCAACAGATTTTGGTAAAACTTTTAGAAAGGTTAGTCTTCCAAGCAACACATCTAATAATCTTGTTGCGATCAATGACTTTATTGCGACAGTCAATGTTTTTCAATTTACAACCGGTCAAGTAATCCTAACCCCTCAATTAGACGTAAGATATATTTACTATATTGCTGCCTCTGATGGATTGTATTACGCTGAACTAGAAAGATCACAAAACAAGACTAAACCTATATGGCAACGCCCATCTAAGTCAACGACAAACTTTCCAACTGGATCTTTGAATAAAATTTCCGAAGCAGTTAATGTCGGCGTGATTACAACTAAAAATGACACCGGATTGGTTGAAAAAAGTTACACAAACTACAGAAACTTATACGCCGCTTGTGATCTTGGTCTGTTCGTGTATCAAGACCGTGTAGGCAGTAAATTTATTACAAATTCATCTTCATATAACCAAGACAATTCTGTATTTAATTATGTCAAGTGGCTTGGGGATGATGACTCTTCCAACTCTGTTTATGGAGTACTCTGGGGAGACGGCTATGGATGTTATTATTCTAATTCAGGGCAAGTTGTCACACAAACCACAACAAGCGCTACGTCTTCAACCACAAGAACAGTATATTATGAACCTTTGACAATAGAACGAAACACTTCAGTTTCTGTTCAGTGCGCGTCAACAACAAACATTGATTTAACAGCCACTTTGACATCTGTTGATGGCTATGAGCTTAATGACACCGATCAGGTGCTTGTTAAAAACCAAAACACACCATCTGAAAACGGTATTTATATATGGTCTTCAGCTGAACAAAAATTATACCTTCAGCCTATAGGTGTGGCAAAAATTCTTGTTTTAAATGGGACACAGTCTGGCACAGAATGGATAGAACTAAACCCCGACCCCAATAATGAAAGCAACAGAAATTTCGCTCTTTGGTTCGCGAATCTTTTTGATTTAGACTCTGAAGATCAAGTTGTTAGCGCGGTTAATGATAAGTCAGGTGGACCTGGCGCGAATATTAATTTTGGTGATTTTACATTAAATACCATTTATTATCACTCGTTCTTCGTGGCAACCAAAAAGAAAATATATAGAGTCCTTGGCTACAATACGCCGAATATTTTACCTACAGTTGTCCAGATAAATTGGGATTATGTCAATAATGGTTTAATCACTGGGATTTTACATTTTAATCTTAATGATTCTGAAAACGGAGAGTTAGTTGTTTTAACCGAAAACGGTATCTTCAGATCAACATCAGATTCTTTCCAATTTGGTCCAGTTGATTCATTGGGTGATTTAATACTTCCCAATAATTCTTACATTCGTTTCGTGAATACAATCAGCGAGTCTGAAGCGGATAATGCGTCGGTGTACGATTCATTTGATTACACTGAATATACAGGAAAAATTACAAGTATTTCTTTTGCAACTAGCACTACAAGTTTACCTGATGGGGCTTATAGGAATCAAAGAGTATTAAGCTTAGATACTCAGGGCACAGGGCTTTCGGTTGATTTCCAAGTTAATTCTGGTCAATTATCCAACTTGACAATCAATAATCCTGGCTCTAATTACGAGGATGATTTACCCAATCCCTTTACTTTTGTTAATAACGAAAAAATACAACTTTCGAATGCGGTATCTCAAGGATTTTTTGTTTGTAACGCTTTTTCACAATCCTTTGAATACAGCAAGAGTGCAGGCTTAAGTCCTTCAAAGCTTTTTTATGAAGTAAATTACACTGATTTTTATATCAAGCCTTGGGTTGGTGAACCTTTAGTGTCTGTGAAAATTAATAATGTACTCACGGATAACACTTTCGGCTATAACGCAGAACAGGGCAAGATTGTGTTTGTTGAATCACTACCAAAATCTTTGAAGAATTCTGTCACCGTGTCTTTAGCAAATCAAGGTCAGTATATCTTTAATGAAGGCGAAACACCTCACGAAGAAATCTTCAATTACAGTCTAGCAGATTCTGTGCCATCCGCTTCTATTAGCTCCACATTTACGAGTAATTCTGGCACCAATCTCTTAAGCATAAAGAATGTAAATAATACGTTTTGGGATAATTCGATTAAAACTATTAAGGTTAGCGGACAGCGTTCTGCGACAACTAATGGTCCAATACAGAATTACACTGAAATTATTCAAGTTACAGTTAGCACCCAAGGTGGCGTAAAAATCTTTGTAAAATCAAAGCCCACCACGCTACCTTTGACAATCAACTCAAATATTTATGTTGTAAGACCGTATGATAATATTCTTGGCATCGAAGATAAAATCACTCAATCTAGATCTAATTTAACTTATCATCTTGACTCAGTAAGCCACACAAACATATACAAATTGTCTAATGCGCTTTTGAATGTCAATCCTGAATTATACGACTTTCCTGTGCTTGGTGGTGAAACCTTGACAGGTGTGGACAGAGGATTAAAGAACACAATATACCTCAGGGACATTGATCAATTTGACCCTTCAGCCACTTTTAATGGCTTCAGTTTTGGTGTTGATCCTTCAGCTGATGATGTTGCCGCTGCCCCTTCGTCTATCAATTTGATACTTGATTTCGCATATGGCAATAATCCTATTTTTACCACCGACAAGGGTATATGGCAGTATTTTAGAGCCAATAAAAACTGGGACAGAGTAGACACCGTTGATAATTCGAATATAATTTATTTCGCTAACAAAACCCTACAAGATTCCAGTAATAAAACCAACACCTATGCTGGCACAGACAAGGGATTGTACATACTCAGTGGTGGACAATATGTCTTAAATCCTCTTTTCCAAGAGCCTACATTGAGTATCAATATGGGTTCTTGGTACACTAATCAGAAAAATACACAACAAAGATTCGAGGCATATGGCAAAGAAGACAGCATGTCTTTTGTGCTAAGGACTACTAACACACAAACTGGTTCTGTTAAGTTCCAAAGCGATTATTTTTCTGGCAGAAAAATATACGATATTTATTACAATACATTCTATAGATACAATGATAAAGGTGAAAGAACCGAACATCCTGCGATTTATCTTGCAACAGATTTTAGTGTTTGGGCTTTTACCACATCTCCTGCTCCAGGTGCCCCTGGTCCTACTTCAAGAGGCGCGGACCATACATTGTTGGTGGGTAGACAGATATTTGGCGACAATATTTTAAGGAATCCCAATCCTATTAATCCTGATGCGTTTGGTATACCAGCAAAAGTGTTTAAGATTGTTGAAGTGCCATCTGGTGGAAGAGCGACATGGTTAGCTTTTGCGACATCAACAGGTGTCTATGTTGTGACCAACTGGAAAGCTTGTGATGTCGGCGACCCTGAAGGGCTTGACTTTTTTGTTCAAAATAGATTTGTAGTAAATCCCACCACTGGTTTATCATGTTACACTCTAATCAGGAAAGGTTCAACAGATACATATTTCGTTGGGACTAATATCGGCGTATTCATTTCTAAAGATAAATGTTTTTCTTGGAAGTCTACAGCAAAAATCAATGGACAAGATTTATCAGTAAGCGATCTAAAGTACGTAACTAACAATAGCTCTAATTATCTCATCGCAGCAACTAACATAGGTCTCTGGGTTTCTGATGATGACGGAGAAAGCTGGCAAGAAATAAGCGATTATCCAGATGCTAACATTGAAATAGACAGCAATCCGACTTACGGTGTTTCTCTTGCTGATTTCCCTACACAGACATTTTCAAGTATTAGTTCAGGTAGCATCAATAAAGCTTTTATTTATTTAAATCCGCAAAACGTGACAGGGATCACTACCCTTTTTGCGACAGTTTCTAATGGGTCTGCCACCACGCAATCTGAATCATCGTTGACGTTGACAAGCCAAAGCTACCCCGGTATGTATGGGTTTGCTTTTACTAATGCAGATTGTGTAGCTGGTTTAGTTTACAGTTTGGGTATCGCAACTGACAACACTGTGTCTGCTTCTCAAGTCACATGGGGCTTATCAAATCTCCAGAATCCATACAGTGGTGGTTCAGCTTTTATTGACGGTCAAGAAATAACTAATAAAGATTTTTATTTCAAGATATCCTTGAACACACCCCCGAATCCAATAGAAATCATTGAGCCAGTTGGTTTTTACAACACATCTTATGCTATTGGTTTTTCGCGCGGAAATATATCGGGAGCTTCAATATCCAGTAGTGGACACTTATATTCTAATGTGGGCATTTTATGTAATGTTGTTCTAGATACTTCAAAATCATTCGAAATCAACGACACTGCGATTATCACATCTAGCGGTGTGTCTACATCTTATTTAAGACAAGCTGTTATCAACTCTCTTGTCCCAAGCGGCGTGAACACAGACTGTCTTTACGCAAGATTGAGCAACGGAATGGGAACAAGTAAATTTATAGCTTCAGTTTATGGTTATAATAATCTCATAAATGATTTGCTATTCTTTTCTTCTGCAGATGCAAACAGTTCATCGTCATGCTTGACGAGTAATTCATTCGTCTATGAAGGGTACACTAACTCTGCGTCTTTGATCGGCAATTCAGTTGATTATGTAGCAAATTCTGGTAGAACAACCAAGCTATATGACGCAATGTTGTTAAATTCAAGGCTTCAGTATCCTAATGTTGTTTCTCAGTTTTACAAATTAAATAGAAATGAGCTAGATCAAAATTTTGTCAACGTGCTTGCTGCCAAAGAAGAATACAAAACTGATTTTGACTCTTTTATTGAACTTAATTTGTCTCTTGATACAGGTAATGTTTACAACGCGCGATATCAGGACAACGACAACAATTTTATTTGGTTGCCATCAAAATACAATTACAGTTTAGTGCTTTTGGAAGATGGGACTTCGACAACAAACTTTACTTTAGACGCTGCATTAGGTCAATGTACGATTATTTCAGCAAGCACCCCCACAAAGCTTTATCTAAGTAAAGATTGGGTCTTTGATAGTTTGATCTCAGATTTATCTTCGAGTTTTGACGCCTGTGCAGATTCTGAGTACGGTTTTGAAATTTTACTTAATCAGTATGCCAAGAGCTATAAGCCTTTGATCGTTCTAACCACTGATGGAAACGACAACTCAAGGGCAACACCTCTTGATGTCAATAAGTCACTCAGAGTATCTTGGACCGGTGAAGGTTCACAAGTTCTTGTTATTGAGCCAAGTTCGTCAGGCAATGAAAATAAGTTGCAAGAAATGATTCTCGGCACCAATTCTAAGATATTCAAGTATTCTAGTTACCCTGAAGATGAAATCAAAAATATTCTTTTTGAAGAAGACTCTCTTGAGTTGTTTACTTCTAGTTGGGAGCGAAAGTATGAATATGATTCAGATACTTTTATAAGTTATATATTCACTTCTTATGTTGCTCCCGGTAATAGTGTCGCAAGGGTGGCTTTTAGATGGTCTTCAGATCGTGTTGTTTTTAGTGATTTCATCAGTCTTTTAAGCGACCAGAGATATTATTTAAATCAAAAAGTTCTTGCTATTGAGTATTTAATTGAATTTAAAGAAGATTATGAAAATTCCGCGCGGATTTTACCGTATGTAGCACAACTTTATCACGTTAAAGTTGTCCCTTCAGTGCAAACATATGTCACTTACCCACAACAAACAGACGGTCAACTTTTTGAAGTTCTTGCATCAAGCGCATTCACAAACACTGATCTGGTTGAGGTGACACCAATTGTTGGTAGGACAGAATCAACTGATACAACATATTTTGAGCAAGTACAGCTTGGTAGAAATGCAGCGCTGCCGAATAGACAGAAATCTTTCAGAATTCGACCAGCATTTACAGCTAGTAGCCTAAAACTACTTCCTCTCACGAATGAACCCACAAACGCAAGTTACTACATTGTGGATGAATTTGTCAATATATACACATGGACACCATCTGATGAGTTCATTCTTTTTTCAGATGGACAACCAGTTTCTCCATCTGGGTATAATACAATTCCTGAATCTGGAATTTTGCTAATAAACAATTTGTATTCTTTCGTTGAAGGAGAATATCTCTATGAATCATTCTCTGCACAAATTAACTATGTTGAGCGAAGAGAGAATATCATTGGTGAACCTACCACAACCTTTGATAACAAAACTTATTATTTAAGAAATGGTAGAATCCCAACAGATGCAAAAGTTGTGGTTTTAGTTAACCAAGAGATTTTCAAGGGAACTTATACAATTAGCCCATACGATGGAACAATTACTTTCGCTGTTACATTAGACCCAGCAGATTATGTGACTGTGTTTATACAATTCGCTAATACATATAGAGCAGGTCTACAAGTCAGTAACTATAACCCACAGAACTTAGTTCTTCAGAGCTTCAACTTCACATATACTTCTCTGCCTAATTTGCCGACATATTATGAGTCATTCACTTCGGCGCAGCCAATCTTGGTAGGAGCACCTTCCTTAAGTCCTTCGTCACCTAATCTAGATGATCAAATGACTGTAACCTATGAATATTTTGACGAATTAAACGCGCCAGAAAATAATTCAGAAATAATATGGTGGAGAAAGAGAACAGGTATTGAATACGTTACATTTGACCCATCGTATAACTTGAATATTTCTGGTGGTCCTATCGGATTGGCTACATTTGATATCACCTCTAAGTTTAATCCCAACGATGATCCAAATCAAGCATACTCTTTAAGTGTTACTATTTATTCTGCGGCAGGGGTTACCACCAACGTTGTCGGTGTCACAATCAAAGACAGAGGAACTAACTTCATTGGAACATCCACATCATTACCGGATTCATGGACGTTCCCTGTCACAACAAACCCTCTAAATCTTGCAACTATTACAGATATTGGCGCGGCTATCACAGCTTATATATTAACTGCGCCATATACACCTGGGTACGCAACATCAGACAACTATGTGAGAATAAACCCCGATAGCCCAATTGGTTATGTAAACAGCATCAATGGAATTTCTGGCGCGGTTACTTTCACAAGCTTTACAAACTACGATGGTAAGCTTTCTCAGGATTTGTCAGACATAGGAACCAGAACTCTGTTTGATTACAGAGACAATGTGTATGTTACCGTCCAGCCTTCAAACGGAACGACTGAAGGCACGTTGTATCAATCAAATATCTCAACTTTAACAAAATTCTATACACCTTCAGCAAGCAACCTGTCAATACTTGGATCAGTATCTTCCAACAGTGCTATAGGAACGAGTTTAGTTATATTTGCTAACACAGACCAAACGCCAATATATACATTCAATTATGAAGAACCTCAGTATACTGAGAATAGCGCGTTTGAATGGTATAAATTCACACGATCAGGAGCAGAAATCATTTCTAGGTCTGGAACTTTGAGTAGTCATCTGATACAAGTGTCTGATCAAATTTATTATGCCATGTTGCCTCGTGTTATCAGAGCGGACGGCACGATTGGCATAGGGCAGACAATTGTGTCAGATGTGTTTGTTGTCAATTAGAGCAAGCGTGATTACATTTTCTATTGAGGAGATGTGCAATCCCCATACATGCTGATCCGCCGACGACAAACAAATCTAATCCATGGTGATGACCGTCATGTGTTAAAATATGCGCGGCAAATAACACAAACCCAAGAATAAACAATCTGACAACGCCAGCATTCTTTTTATGCTTGATTGCGTGAATCATGGAAACCGTTGCAATCAATACTGCAACGCTCATAAGGGTGTTCTCTAATACACTAGAGACAAATGGCAAAAATGCTAAAACCGGAAACATGAACGGAAATAAAAAACAATGCACAGCGCAAATAACTGCAATAGCTTGTCCGACTTTGTCAAAAATCATGTTGTTTTTGGTATTTTCAATTTTCATAGCTTTCAATGAAACCTTCAGTATCGAACGATTCAAATTCATCTGCTACATTTTTGGCTATAAACAACTCACAGCCGCTTAATGTATGGAGAATTAGTGCATCGCCAATAGTACATACGTTAAAAATGTCTTTTAGTTCATGATTCCAGTGCAATCTGCAATAAATAACATCTCCGTATTTTGCTTCAATGATAGCCCTTTGTAATTTAAAGCCAACACTGGCTTTAAATTTTAACAACATTTGATGAATTGTGTTGATGTGTGAAAAATCCGCGCATCCTGTGTCTGCAAAAGTCAACATACTCCCATCATAATTATTGAGGCTTAAGCCAATTTCTCTTTCGTCATCAACTGAAAGAGCTATGGTGTAATCGTTGTTTGACTCAAATATAATTTGGCTTATAGAACAAGGTAATAGTTTAAAAATGTCTGTGTTGTTGTTCATGATGCTATTTCAAAACTGATATTACTCTTGTACCGATTTAAAATATCATTTATCAATTCAATTGACATTTTTTTAATTGTTGCAGGAGTATATCCCAGCTTGCTTAATATCTTTTTGGCAAATAATGTGCTTGTGTCGTCGCTTTCAATAATATTTTTAACGTCTTCGAATGCTTGTATTGGGTTGCCTTCGCCAGTAGATGGTTGTATTAAACGGCTTCCTATTTCTCTAGCTCTTGAAAGTGATCTTTGGTGTGCAGTGCTTAAGTCAGTGGGCACAAGAACAACTTTCACTCTATACCCTTTTGTTAAATGATTTGCGGCTTCATTCAGAATTGACTCAGGACTTCCACCAACCATCGGTATGACGACATCGTTGCCTTTTTCAAGAGCTTTTTTGAGAACTGCTGGTTTAATAATGCTAACAGAATAAACTAATGTGTTTTGGCTTCCTGCCCCTCCGTAGTAACCAGCTAAATCTTTTTGATATTCATCTGGGTCAATTAACACCCCGTAGTTAGTTTGCCGCACAGGATTATCTTTTTCAGTGGCATCGGGTTCTATAAATTGGCTCTTGCCTGCCCCAGGATAGCCTATAAACAAAGTCACAGTCTGTTGCCCTGTGATTGGCTTTTCTGGTATCATTTCTGAATAGTGTTCCGCTACGCTTTTAGCCCATTGCTTTTTAACATCATTCATGGCGAGGAGTGGATTCACTTCTTCTGTTTGGATTTCTAATTTTTGCTTTAAAAGCTCAGATTCTTTTTCGGCGTTATAAATATCGCGCGCTTTTGATTCTATCTTTTCTTGCTTGTAGGTTTCAAAATCCTCTGAGTCTGATTCTTCAAAACTCTTTTGAATTTCTTCCCAAACCTTCGGTTTGTGTTCAAGCATTAGTCGTTCTATGTCTTCGGTTGTGTGGTTTTGTCTCCATTCTTCGTATGATGGAAAGTCAACTTTATAACCACCATATAGCTTCAACTTCTTTGTGTATTCTTTCCACAATCTTTGTAATTCTTCGGCATCTTGTGCAGGATCTAACGATGAAGCTTTGTCTATATACTCTTGTTTTGCTATTTCTAACTCATCAGGTATGGGTGCATTAAGTTCGCGTATGCTTTCAATTTTATCGTAAATCCCCGCAAATGCATATCTTGAGTGTCGGCGGGAAATTCTATTAGCTAACGAAAACTTATACCACATAATGAATATTTTGCTTTTTTTAAAAACATAACCTTTAATCTGAAGTCAGATTTAAATCTAGCCCTCTTATTTCACCTTCAGACCATGTAGGGGATTTAATTGCCATTTTAAATTTGTCAGTTAAAGTGATAAATTTATTATATGTCTTGGATGTAAAGATTGAAAAACCGAGTACTGTGTCATTCGCAGAACCTACCTGTAAGCCCCAAGAATTCGGCGTATTTATAATACTAGAAATGTTGTAAGACAAAAAGTTAAAGTTCACAGTGTTATATAAGTAATTTGTGCCGTTTAATGCTTGTGGATTAACATACCATATGTCTTTTTCATTCGTTGAAATGTTATATTTAACTCGGGTGAATTGATGTACAAAAACATAACTTGGATATATGGGTGATAAATACACAATGCCTTCTGAAATGCTTGAAACATAATATATTCCAGTTGTTTTACCGCCAAGCGACCCTGAACCATTAGTTAAAACGTTTACTGCGATTTTGTCGCCTTTTTTAATGTTGGTGCCAGAGAACAGGGAATACGGTAACTCATTGCAACTTAATTCTTGGTTTAAGCTAATTCCGAAATCCACATCTTCGAGATGAATGCCTTTTGCCTGAGAAATCCATTTATAGCCGCTCGTGTTATCTAAGCCGTAGTAATAATCGCCCACAGAATCTGTCACTTTAACTCTTGTGAAGATTGTGTTTTGGTTTTGAGATAAAAGATAATTAATACTTGAAGTATCTAATATATCATTATATAATGTTAATGTCAGACCGTTAATATTTTGTACGCGATAAATTACATTTTCGGAATTATTAGTTTGATTTTTAAGTAAAACAAGATCGTAAATATTCAAAGTGTTACTTAAATAATTGGTGTAATTGTCTACTGTGTATGTATTAGTAGCAACAGTGAAAAGCGGGACATTAACATTCTTGTCTTGAGCTTTAATTAGAGGCGCGAAGGACACTGTTGGAGACTCAGTATTAATAAAGCGGCACTCAACTCCGTTTGTGAAACCATCTATTGAATAGTATGAAGGAGACCTTGTGCAAGAAACGTTTTTTTCATCGAAAGTAAGCCTTAAATTTTGTCGGTTCACACTATACAGCTTATAATAATAAGTGTCAGAAGAAATATTATTAAAGGAACCGCTTGAGCTTGTTGATTCAATGGAATCAACTGAAAGTGGAGGTGTTACATCCTCCACTTTGTATAGTTTTACAGATTGTGGTAAAGGTATTTCTTGTGACATTATTTGGGAACCCCTGATATTATTCAGGGGTTTGTGTTCATTTCACTTTAAATATCTTAGAAGCTGCTGCCGCAAGTATTGATCTTTCCACCTTAGATAGGTTAATAGATGCGGCGACATCATGTGCTTTACCGCCATTTATTGCATGTGCTAATCCACAGCTATACTTATCTAGATAAGTGTTTTCTATCTGCGACAAGTCACCTAGTAAGACAACTTTTGAGTCTTTGCCGCATCTTTCTACAACCATTCTTGCTTCTTTAGGACTAACATTTTCAGCTTCATCAAGAATAATAAAGGAGTTTGGAATTGACCGACCTTGGATAAAAGCCATAGCTTCCACTTCAATCTTGTTGTCTTCAACCATTTCTTCGAAACTATTTCCGCCAAATCTGTCGGCACCCTTGGCAGCTGTTAACTGCAAGATGTTGTCTTTGATAGGACCAAGCCAAGCACTGACCTTCTCCATCTTAGACCCTGGCAAGAATCCCACTTCTTTTCCACCGACTGCAACCATGGGCTTCATGACAATAATTCGGTCATATTCTCCTTGTTCAACTTTTTCAAGTGCAACTGCAAGCGCGCAGAGCGTGTTATGGGTAACAACAAAACTATTAGTAACATAGAGGTGGTCTGGTGCGTCCACCGAAATACACTGGCACTCTTCTTGACCAACTTCAGTAATAGCCTGAATGTGTCTCACTGGCATGAGTGTCCCGTAATCATACACTTTAGAGGGTGTAATTACCTTGGGCAAATAAACTCTGAACGTGTTACAAGTGTATACTATGCCGCCGAGAGAGTTTACAAGGTCAATAATATATTGATCCAAATAGTCATCTATATGGTTTAATTCAATAACACCTTCTTCGCTTCTACCACATGCATCTAAAATACCTTGCAAGAGTTCTGCTCTCTGCTCTATAGAACCAAATTTATATTCTTCAATTTTTTTATTTTTTATGACATCATGAATGGTTGCCAGGATGTCATCCTCTGGTTGAATTTCTCCTCCACCTAAAATAAATCCCAGATCATACGGATTCACTTTAAATTTCTTCGGGCTAAAATTCACTGGATCAACCAGCGGGATATAATGATTAACGTCAGTGAACGTGTCAATCAACTCTTGTGTGTCCCTGACTTTGAATTCAGGTTCATGCTTTGTTTTTGTGACCCAAAGATGTTCTTTGCAGCATTTGGCAGAAGACCCATCTGAGAACAGAACTTCGACAACATCTTTGACTCCTTGAGGGAACACACCGGTAACATTGTGGAAATTGCCATCACTGCCACATACTTTGTCACCCACTTTCACTTCACCCATTGTGATGTATCCTTCGGGGGTCAAAAGTAATGCGTCCAATGGTTGTGCTTTCCCGCTCCCTGCAGGTCCACTAAGACACACCAATGGAATATCGTCTTTCGCTAAAGCTTCAAGTGCAAATCTTTGCTCCATGTTTTTAGCGACTATACCCATATATGATTCTTTTTTCTTGTCATCAAGGAACACAATCTGATTTTGCCTGTACCAACCCAGAACTGTCTGGTTTCCAAATCTAAATGCAATGAATTCATTTGGAGACAAATCGTTTAATTGTTCATGGCAGTTAAGTAATTTTATATCGCAATCTTTTCTTTTTGATAAATAATTCCAGTCATCCATGTCTTCGATATTAACATATCTATAGCCATGAAATAGCTCTTTCTCTCCCAAAAGATCAGTTTTATAGTTTTCTGCGCGGCAGCCGAAAGATACAGCCCTAACCCTTAAAGCAACATCTTTTGTGACGATTGTGACTTTTTTCTTTGGGAATTTGACTTCAAGCTCTCTCGCCGAATTTATGATAGCATTATCAGAATTCACTCTTGAAATGTTTGGTTTTTCACCTCTCATGGGTGGATCTTCATTGTTGTAGATGAAAATCTTGCCACCATTTTCGTTTATAACAACACCGGAAGTCATTTTTTGAATATCATGTTTTTCCATATTACGGAAAACTTCCCGCGCCGCCCATCCAATTGAGTCTTTTCGGGTTTTGATTTCATCAAGATCATCAATACACGCCAAAGGTATGTAAATATCATGTTCTTGGAATTTAAAGATACATTCTGGGTCGTGCAGTAGGACGCATGTGTCGATCACGAAGATGTTCTTAGTTCTTGCCATATGTTTTTGTTCCTTAGATGTCCACCAGAGTGAGCATCATCAAATATTAGTTTCGGAGCAATTTCGCGCGATCCTTTTGTCTTTTTGAAAAAGAAATTTCAGAACTGCGGTAAAGGTTAGTCTACTTATTTGTACGAAAATAATAGTGCAAGCAATTGGGTCATTAAGCCTAAAAAACAAAATAAGAGACACACATGCGCTGGAATTTACAAATTAAACCAAAAGGGCTACTTTTAAGTAGATATCTTAAAAATATTATATTGCTCAATCCCGACAATGTGAACAATGTCGAAAAAAACCCTCTGTTGAACGACGTATATCAAACGTATAATCAATCAACAAATACTGCAAATCTTATATTTAAGCTTTCTCTCTACAGCGATGATCCAACAAACACTCTCGATGAACCAGCAATTGTTGCAGTGCCTGTTATATCTATCAGTAATGACGAAAATTTTTCTGAGGTCTACACTCTAGCGCCTGAGAATTTTTCAAGTAATTACAACAATGACACAGATTATGTGATTGATTTATCAAGCTATAATCCACAAAGCGTAACTCTTCCAGCATCGCAATCTGTAGCATTTACTGAAACATCTGGCGAAGGCAACATCATTATAAAAAACTGGCCTTTATCTGGATCTTCTGGCAAGAAAAAAGTTTATGTAAATCTTTCAGCCACTTTATCTGATGGCACTTCGGCTCAATATCCTAATTCTCTTAGTACTTATGATGAGATTATTGTTTGTGACGCCAATGTATCTGCACCAGGGATTCCTGAGGCTTTAAATAAATCTCACAGAAATTTTGCTTCAACTCCTCTTTATTTTGAATCCAATGTTGCTAGCAACTATGGTGTTGTGGACACTAATGACCATGGCATTGCCGCGTATTTATGGGATAGCCTTGTTTTAACTAACTCAAACAACATTACTCGAAACAATCGCTCACAATCAAATATTCAACTTTTTGATACAGTTAGTGTTTCTGCAGGCAAATTAAATCAAGAAACTCTACCAATTGTTTACACAAACACATCAACTGGCACTTGGTCTGTCGCCGCTTATGAGTCAAATATTGTAGATGATGTGTATTCATTGAGTAGCTCAAACAATGTATATTTTTATGAGGCTTTTGTTTCTTCAAACATTGAAGAAAAACAATATGTTTCAGGAAAAAGCGTTTATTATGAGCTAAATATCGGAAGTGTTAATGGAGCGACCAAGTTTCTTAGAAACCAAATTGTTTTAGATCAAAAGTTTGACACAATTACTGTAGTCACTTCAGTGGATGATACAACATGGTCAACAGATACTTCTTACATTCCTGCGGCTACTTATCAAGAGACAATTATAAGTAATCCAGATCTTGCTTCCAAAATCACACAATCTGGATCATTTACTTTACTTGTTGAGCAGCTTGATGCAACTAATAAAGTTTTTCAGGCAAAAGTATTATTTAAAGGAGCCAATCAAGAAAATAATTTCGTTCTTTGTGATTTTATTTTCTCTAGTCAATTGCTGACTAGCGGTGTTGATATCTACGCAGAATTTAAATCTCTCATTCTTGGCGCGGATTCTACTGTGATCATTGAGTCTAACCAATATGGCGTTTGCTCGGGGATCATTTCAGCTTCTTCCACTCCAACTGACAAAATTAAGTCAAACGAATTTAATGCTATTGAGAATACTACTTCAGGCTTTAGTAACTCCGAAGAACTCAACACATGGTTTATTTTAACCAACTCACCTAGATCTGGAGTTATAGGAGACTCAACAGAAGATTTAACTTTCTACAATCAATCATCTGGAGATGCACTCGAAAACTTATCTACAGTCGAAGTTCAAGCAAATATACCGACATTTTCTGAAACCAGTTTTCTTCAGTCTACGTTTAGAATCTCTAACACTTTTAATGCTATTAAGACTGGCTACTCGTTTGATTCAAACTTAAACTATGAAGATTTCGTTTTCACAAACTTATTGCAGAAGCCCGTGGGTGTTTCTCTTCCACAGCAAACTGCAGCTTACGATTTCATGTCATCAATTAGCTGGTCAGGAAATGACCAGTTTGACATAAATGTTTTTGATGTCGGTCTAGCGCAAACTTGCTCCTTGTCAACAACAGTCACTGACTCTTTGTTCTTTTATTCAAAAGAAAACAACCAAGGCACATTAACTCCTCCAACGGTCATTAAAAGTTTATCGCCACTTTCAACATCAAAAACTTTCAACACTTGGGTAAACCCCAATGGGTTCTTAACTTCAGCTATTGAATATAGCGCTGCAATAGTGAAGAATGAGGGCAATGAACCAATTTATGTTAATGCTGGATCAGGCATCAACACGATTGTGCCAGGTCAGCCCTTTGTGGTATCACCTATTTCCGTTAGTTCATCTTCACCAACCTCTTTCCAAATTGATGTCGATAATGCAACGGTTTCTAATAGCATTAACTTCCTTTATGATTTTGGCGATGATGGAGTTATCAACAACATCTCCGCAGATATTAAAATAGTTGAGCCTCCTGAATGTCCATTCAATCTGCCAAGCTTTAAGTATTCTGTTGAAGTCTCTAAGAATTTCTATAATTGGACTGCGGTAACTACTTTAACCGCTGATACTGATTTTGACCCCAGCACTGGTAAGGTTACGTTGACTTTCTCAGGTATAAACTCTGCAGATGTCAGGTACGCTAGACTTAGATTGTATTATGATCCTTCTGTGACTTTTGATCCCAGAGAAGTGTACAATTATTCAAATCTAGATGGTAGCCATACTTCAGCAACAGTTGCCTTGAATAACGGCAAATTCATTTTAGGTTTCACGGATACAAGTGCAAAAAATGTAAGCCTTGGTTCGCTATACAATCAACCAACATACACAAGAAGGTTCATTAGCAATAATAGTTTCGTGTCTGGTGTGGTGTTTGATTTAACAGACTACAACAATGCCACTTCGGGTCCAGTGTATATCAGCTTGTTAAGTGGCGATGAAGAAGAAAAAGTTTACACTATCAACTCTGGATTCAATATTAACACCGATTACACAGTCTTGTTCAGTGTTTTTGATTCAGGAGAAAATGACTCTTTTGCTCTTAAAACTTCCATTTCTATTTTTGGTGGTTCTTTAGACATTACGATAAATCCAGATAAATATTACAATAGACCTGAATTAACTTCAGATATTGTGTATGGTTTTTATCCTTTTGCGTCTTTGACAGGTAACGGCAATATTTCTCTTAGAGCGGCTTCGTTCAAAGGGTTACCCAATGTCAATTTCGAGTACGATAATAGCCGCGCATATTTTTCTGTCCTTGCTTCAGAAAATGCGGACTATACATCAACATTCGGCAAGAATCTTCTAGCTTTCAATAGTTATGATATAACCGCTTCTACAGCGCCTGTTTTTGGTACTTATTTTGCTTATAACATCATAAAAGAGTACAATTATGATAATGTTACTTTCAGTGTAAAGGCTGTTACCACTGCACCGGTACCACTTTACGGATATACAGACTTTGACGGAATTTACGTTGATAGCTGTGATTATGTTCTGGTTGTGGGTCAAGCCGACAAAGCTGCCAACGGCGTATACCAGGTGCAGAAAAAGCAATGGGTCAAACAAAATCCAATCCCTGTAAGCTCCAATTTAACAGAGCCAACTATCTTGGTCGAACAAGGTAATATTTTCAAAAACACACTCTGGATGCAAGATGTAGTCACTCAAGAGTGGATTCCAAACGTCATTGGATGTCGATTTGTTCTTCCTGAAAACAATCTGCTATTTACTGCGGCTTCTGATCAATATAAATATCCGCAATATGCGCGAATTGGTATGTATGCCTTAGGGACGGACGCTCAAAACACTTTGAATCAAGTCCAGCTTAAATTTGTAAATACTCCTAATGGTTTTGTTGAGGAAACCTCACCAACAACACAATGGCTTAGTACTCTACAGAACAATAAGCTTTATGACTTGAATGAAAAGGCTCAATCAAACAACACGATCTTCATGAACTTTTCAATTTCAAGTTCACAGATTCAAGGGATTGCCACTAACGGATTCCCCTCAGTGTATAGTTTACTCGTGTCTTATTCAGGAAGAGTTTCTCCTGCCATAACCAGAAATTCAGATTTTGTTCTTCCTCAGTATGGTTCAGATTATAGATTCTTTATTAACGACAACTTGATCTACCAGTTATATTCGCTCGATGAAAACTATAACATCGGGTCTGTTTCCACAAGCGTGGTTAACTCTTCACTGTACGGCGTGAGTGTCTCAGGTGCAAGGACAGTCCAGAGCGGATTTAGTTCAGATATTTATGTCGATAATGCTGCCCCAACCACCGGAGTGCTTTCTGTGTCGCAAGACAATGTGAAGAACCTGGTCTTGGGCTTGAGCACAGTTTTTGATTCTGGCGCGGGATTATCCATTGCAAGATTTGTACAAAATACACCAGCTAATGAAACTGTATATAGCTCATGGTTTGGATTTAATAACAGCAGCTATGCCGATATTTCTTCATTTACTGTCTACCCATCGTTTGTGCCTAACGCAATAGGTGTCACTACCGGAGAGCCTCTTTCTGGTATATATAAATACAAGCTTCAAGTAGCGGATGCAGTAGGAAATATATCAGAAACCAACAGTGTTGAAAGCCTATACTATGAATCAGCAATAGTTGACACTAAAGGACCAAACGCATCAGTTAAATTCGTGGACCCTGCCGCTTTTAACCCCATTTCAGTGTCTTCGTCCACTATTGTTACCGCTGAAATGTTAGCAGTTGATACACTATCACAAGTGAAGGCATTTAGGTATAGAATTCTTCCACAGGGAGATTTTGGTCCTTGGCTAGACTATAATCCTTACTCGGATATATTCTTGCCAGAGTCTGTCTCTGACGGCATTCTTTCAATACAATTTCAATTTAAAGACTATGGCAATAATGTACTTTACTATGATGCAACCGTAGCTCAAGATAAACTGTACGTTTACACTTGGAACATTGTTTCTAAATTAATCACAAACACCTTATTTACAGTTACAGAATCAACAATTTACAATAATGTGCCCGCTCTATTGATTGGTGCGTCAAAACAAAACAATGCGACATTGTTTATCTGGTCTGACTCAAAGCTAATAGAATTGCAGTATTCTGGCTTCACCGGAGACACGGCAGTTACTTCTCTCCTTAAAGTTGGTAGTAGCGTTGTAATCGGCACTAATACTGGTAAGATTTATGTATACCGAAATGGTGTTATTTCAGGTCCATTTGCTCAACTAAAATGGGGTGACGAAGAACTTGCCATTTCAAAATTCGAGCTTCATCAATACAATGAAGATACACAGCCTTATGTTTATGCGACTACATTAAAAATACCAAGAATCTTTAGAACACCACAAAATAACTTAAGAAACCTTGAGTGGGAAGTTGTGCAAACCAACCCAGTGTACATGGAACAGATCAATGTCATAAACACAGGTCTGTTTTCAGGAAATAGCGTAAACTACAGCTTGACATTGCCTTATCAGCAAGCCACCTTAGACCCTGTCATTAGCTATGGTATTTCTTCTGTTATAGTCAATAATGGTGGAAGTGGTCTGGCGGTAGCTCCAACACTCACTGTGACTGGCGTCAACGGCGCTAGCCTGCAACCTGTGATGCAAGGCTCTATATCACAATTAGTCATAATTTCTAATGGTGTAGGATACACATCAGGTGCGACTGTCAGTATAGCACCTCCCGCCGCTGGAGTCGGAACAGTTCAGGCAACAGGCATAGCAGTTACCAACGCTTTGGGTCAGATCGTGTCACTTGTGTTGACAAACCCAGGCTATGGATACACAAATCGTAACCCTCAAGTTACAATCGTCGGAAATTCAGGTTTTGGTAGCAGAGCAACAGCATCTGCAGTTACACAATATGATTCAATTTATTCGGTCAATGTAGTTGCTTCTGGTATAGCGACTACCTCAGATATTACCATATCTGCACCCAATGGCGCGATACTTACTCCATCTGTCTTATATCGTTTTGACTCTCTGTCTATAACTAATACAGGCTTTGGTTATACTTCGGACCCAATTGTTAGTTTGAACGGTATCACAACATTAGCTACTGCCAGCGTGAAATACGGGTCTGTGCAATCTGTTACACTTAACGATAATAGTTTCACATTCCCGCTTGCTACAGTTCCTTCGGCAAGTATTATAGGCGGTGTAGCTACAAACTATGTTATTTCTTTGACAACATCTGCTGTCTCTTTCTCAACCGGAAGTGGTCCTTCTTTAGCAGGAACGATTGTTGATTCAATCACAATTTCAGGTAACGGCTTGGGCTTTGGAACTTTACCGTTAGTGGTATTTGATGATACCAATATGATTTTTGAACCACAATTAGAGTATGTTACATCAGACGATCTAATAACTTACTTACCTTCTGGTTCTATCTACGATATTAAATCATACAACAACAACATTTTTATCACTAATTCATTAAATGGTATTGTAGAGATTAAATCTAGCGACAACCAATTTACGGCTGATAACGAGAGCATCAAGGCTAGCGATCAAAGACTAGACGCTCTAATGCCGCTAAACCTTTCCGTAAAAGACTCTAATCTGTATTTCACGGTTAAAGAGAGTCCTTTTGTTGGTGTCTTGAAACAAGAAACTCAAGATTATGTATTCTCAAGATATAACAACAATGTTCTTCAGTTTAAGCCTAATAATTTTGACATCATCTCAAACTGGCAACTTAAGAAAATAATTAACTCAGGTGGTTCAGCTGACGTTCAGCGGTCTAGTGCCTTTGGCAACTCTGTGGTTATCTCAAGCGCCAATGCGCAGGTCTTTTATGAATCGACTAAAGAAAACACTTGGTTTAATAGATGCTCGCAATACAACGATTATCTTGTAACTCTTGAATTATCTCCTAGTTTTGGCACACAATCTTTTGAGATTTCAACATTTAATTCTACATTAAGGGTTGCTTTTGTAAGAACTTCTGAATCACTTAAGGTGTATTACGGATATGAATCTTACGAAGTAATTGATTTCGACCTAGAATCTAATTATGTTTTTAATTTTGTTAAAAATGGCGCGGATTTATATATCTATAATGCAAACAGCCTTAAGGAATTCGCGCAAAACTTCTTTAACACAATTCAAGCAAATCCTGTAATCAGATTCGGTTATATTTTTGAACCACAAGAGCTTACAGCTAACGGTCAAACAATTAAAGTATTTGGCTACCCTAATACTCCAACAAATTCAAACTTTACATGGTCTGGTATTAAAATTTCATTCGATAATTCAACATCTGGATTGCCTTTTAATTATTATAATACAAGTCTGCCTTATGTGTTGCCAAATTCCGAAAATGTTCGCGCAATTAAAACACTCAACGGATATTTATATGCTGCAACAAAATCAATAACAGACACTAGAACAACGACAAACTTGTCCGATGTTGGTTCAAAGGTGTACAGATTAAACGGCGAAATCTGGGAAGATGTAACAGGCAATTTTGAGACATATACAGCTGGTGTTTCAACATCATATGTAATTACTTCACCAAACGATATTAATGCTCTCGGCGATTCTTATTTCGTTACAGGTTTAATTAAAACAGATCGAAATAGGCAACCTCAAGCCAGTATCATACTCGGTATTAGCACAAATATTGTTTTCGAGGAACAAAATAACGCGATACTATCTGTTATTTATCCTTACAACAATAACCCCTCTGGCGTTTTTATCAACTTAACCGCCAATAATAACCTAGTGACTTTACCATCGTCTGTTTATTTCACAAGCGGAACATTAATACAGACTGTGTCTGTGGGAATTGGCTCAACTGATACAGTTACATCAGTTACGATAAACGCAACAGACGGTGTTTTATCAGAAAATGTTGCTCTTATCGTGCAACCGATTGGATTATCAACATTCGGCTTATCTACTAATTTATTCACAGGTTATTCACAAGATTCTGTGATTGCCAGCATCACCCTAAATTCAACACCGCAAACCAATAGAACAATTAATCTGACCAGCAATAATTCATCAGTTTTGAATGTTCCTGCTGGCGGATTGGCTACAGTCCTTTCTGGAAATAAGACTGTTTTTGTTCCTTTGAGTGTTGGAACTGCTGTCTCCGCGAACACTCCTGTGACTTTGACAGCTTCTTACAGAGGGGTAACCGGATTAGCTACAGCAACCGCTCAACCTTTTGTGTTTAGCTTTGGTTTAAGCACCAATACATTTATAAGCAATGATGCGGTCATGAGCATTTCCGCAACCGCATCAATCAATAAATCACCTGTTGGTGTATTGACTGTTCCAATTACATCGAACAATACATCGTTACTTTCCGTGTCTGGCAATGGATTAATAAGACCATCTACATTTAGCACTTCGGTAGCTCTGGTGACTGGTGTCGCAACTGTGTTTAACACAAATATAAATGTAACTGGTGCCATAACGGGATCAATACAAACTAGTACAATAACAGCTAGACCCATATTGATCACCTCTGCAGTGTCAAATTTAAACAACCCAGTGCTTGGACTTCAGACAGCTAATATCACTTTCTCTATCAGCACATCAACAAAGAACAATGTTACTATCACCAATGTTGTGTCAAGCCCAACCTTGACGGGTCTTGTTTTCCCAACCTTATCAACTGTTCAAGCTGGAAGTTTGACGACGACTTTTGGTATTTCTACCACGTTAACAACTGCTGCAGGTATTGCAATAACTGTTCAAGGTAGACCTTTTGGGTTCAACACAAGCCCCACTCCCGGTCTGACGCTTGTTACTAATAATTGGCGAATTACTGGTCTTCAGGTATCACCGACATCTATTGTTGGCGGAGGCGCTAACGCCAATGGTATTGCACAATCTTTTGCTATCGGCGTCACTTTAAATGTCGGCTTTGCTACAACTGTCAGCTTGACAGCGAATGTGGGAGCTAATGTGCTACATCTGAGAAACATTTCATTCTCAACAACAGGCACAGGATCTGCTACCAGTATTGGATACGCAACTGCGTTTTCAACATCAATAATCACGAATGTCACTATTACAGCAACAGGACCTAGCGGTGTGTCTACATCAGTTTCAGGTCTAAGTGTCAACCCATTCTTGATTTCAAGCTTTAGCACTGGATACATCTGGGATGGAACAACATTTGGATCACCGTCGTATACAGTTGGTGGAATTGGAGCAACAGTTCAAGGAACTTTGACTCTTAACGCTTATGTTGCTACCGGACTTCAGACAATAAACATTTATAACAATGGATTAATCTTTGTTTACGGACAATCCGCTTCTGGAAACAGAATCGGTTTAGCGACAGTCAGTGCCGGTTTTAACACTGCAATTGTCAATTTCGGCGCGGTTTCTACATCACATTATATTTCAACTTCTGTAACCGCGCAATTGGTGAGTTACCCAACAGGATTAACAACTCAGGTTATTAATGTAGATAAAATACCAACATGGTCTGCAGAATTGTATCCTGTATATGGCTTTAAACAAAGTCAAATTAATATATCTCTGCAAAGTTCGCTACCTGTTGGTGTCATCGGAACGTTTGTTTTTGATTCAAACTTCCCGATAGCAAATAATTATAATTTCGTAATCAACGCCAGCAACTCTGGAGTTAATCATCTTTACACATATCCTACATTCTCCTTGGATAGATCAATCACAGCCAACGTGACACTTCTAGGAACATTACAAACATACTATACCACAGGATATGCTAAATCAGGGTCTGTTTATGGAATGGGATTCAATTATTACGGAGAACTTTCTAGATTTTATCCTGTAAATGGACCAACACAATCTTCGGCCAATAAAGTTTTCATGGGGCTAAGTGGCGTCGTGAAAACCGCTTCTGGGTACCATCACAATATTGCCTTAGATGATAAAGGTAATGCCTATGGTATTGGATATAATGCTTTTGGTCAACTTGGATATTCTGGAATATCCACAAATATATTCAGACGCATAAATATCAATGAATATATTACCGATATTCAAGCACAAAATAATAGCTCATATCTTGTCACTGCATCAGGAAAACTCTACGGTTTTGGTCAAAATAACTTGAACTCATTAGCTAGTGTTGCGTTTGCCAGTACAAGTGTACCGTATCTCATAACAACTTCAGTGCAACTATTCTCTGTTTACGGAGATAGAGGTTTGTATGTCACATACGGCAACACAACCGGAATCCAGACTGTGTATGAGTTTGGCGGTGGAGCTACAGGTATTACGAGTAAACCAATAAATCAATTAACTTACCAAGGTGTCAACAGAAACATAAGTAATCTCGTTATTTACCATGTCAGCGCTGGACAGAATCACACTCTTGCTTCAGGAATTTGGAATGACGTTAGCTTGGGTGTGACATCGAAAGGTGTTTTTGCGTGGGGTAGTAATAGCAATTTCCAGATCGGAACATCGACGCCTGTTGGCTTTATTACAACACCGAACATTATCCACTTGTTTACTGATAATGGATTTGACCATAGAGATTTAATTGATGATATATACGCTGAAAGCAAGCTTTCAGGTCTTGTTGAGAGTTTTAGACCAAATAATGAGTTTTTTGTTAGCTCTGTTGTCATAACAAATCGGGGTATAGGTTATACAAATGGCGCTACCGTAACATTTTCAGCGCCTCCATTCACACCCTCTGCAATTACGGCGACAGGTGTGGCTGTGACCAATAATATTGGAATTGTGTCCTCTGTGTTGATAGTCAACGAAGGCAGTGGCTACAATCTGGGTGCCGCAGTGACATTTTCGCCTCCTCCTCCTGGGGTAGGAACTGCAATTGCCACTGGTGTAGCCAATGTTGTGGGTAACAAGGTCACATCTATCACGATAACAGACCCTGGTTACGGTTATCTAGCAACTCCTGAAGTATATATTACACCAATAGCTAACGGTTCAGGGGCAATCGGTGTCGCTTCCGTTATATATAGTGAAGTTACAGGAATTACTATAACTAATCCAGGCTTTGGATACACGTCTGCGCCTACAATCACGATTACATCTTCTTACGGTATTGGCGCGGCGGCAACTGCTTTAATAGATACAGCTGCAACTCCCGTCAACACGATCTATCAAGTTGGCGCAAGTAACACATCTAATGCTTCTGGTTTCAATTTAGCTCAAACATCTAACATCACTAGTCTATCTTTGAATTACAATGAGCTGCTTCATAAGTTTTCGAAGAACAGTCAGCATTTTGTGTGGGTTGTTCAGTCTGGGTTGGTTTTTGTTTCTGGAGGTTCTCAAGGTCCATTCCAACTCCTAAAACTTTATTCCACAAACTATAGCGGTGTAAATCCTGTTTTGTATGCCCAAAATGTTCTCTACAGACAACCATCTGGTGTTATAAGTGAGCTTGAAAATGCAGTGGTGAATAATAACTCATCCAAGACATGGTCTATTTTTACTGTTGGCACTAGGTTGTTTAATTACAATCTTCGATCACAAGCAGTTAAGAACATAAGACAGCCTAATGTTTCCCAGACCTACGCTAATCCTGTGTATCAAGCTGTTTTAATGCAAGACGGGACTGTTGCCGCAATATATGTCAACAATCTATTTAGCAATACAGAGGTTCCACAGTTTGTTGATAGATTGCACAGCAGTGCATCAGCAACAGATATTACCGTGCCTGTTTTTGGTAGTGTGAATCAACAAGGTGTATACATCCTGTACTATAACCAATTGACTGGCAGAACAAATGTTGTTCTTACAGATATTAACAATAATTTCGAGAGTGTATTCAATAAAATTACTGGATCAGTTGTTCCAGTTAAGATGGATGCAACTTGGATTCAAAATATCACCAGGACAGGAAAGCCAATATCTCCTTTAACCAACAATGTGGTTATTGGATATAACAACGGTGTTGTAGAGTTATATGCTAAAGATACAACATTCTTCTTGGTTTCTAGTTGGACCGTTGATGGTTCTGTCACTGCTTTGCAGTCAGTCAACACTGCATGGGATAGCGGATCAGGTCAGATTTATCTAATTGTTGCGACTCAAAACAGGAAGATTTATTCTTATAGAGGCGATGGTGGAACCGCGCGGATTTTCTTAAACCCTGGTGATGCTCTTCCATTATTTAGCTCTGTAGCATTAGATTCTGTCTACGGTTATGTCACGCTAATTGAATCATATGCAAATCAAACTATAATGGTTGCGACATCCAATAATTACTTGTTAATAATGGATGCTCAGACACTAGAAATCTATGCATATGCTGTGGTTCCAGGTGCAATAAGATCAATGACATGGTCTGCTAACAGCACCCTAACATCTCTTGTTGGCAAGAGCATTATATTTGTTTCAACAGACTTCTCAAGTTATGCTTATGAACTGCAATCTAATGCCAACAATGAAATTGGTTTGAACTTCTACAATTCAACTGGAACTTATCAGTTAATGACAGACAATGGCTTTACTACTGGTAACCCTATCACTAATGTAATACATGCATCAACAAATGACACCTTTACAGTGATAGTAAAGGAGGATTAAAGAAAGAACTCTGTTAGGATTTTTCTTTAACAGAGTTCTTGACAGTCGTCTTAGTGACTTTCATGTCTTCATTAGCAACAGTTTCCAGGACATTAAGGCCGTCAATTTTGTCGAGGAATGACATAAGATCAATGCATTCTCTGCCTTGTGTGCCTTTTGGAGTCACAAATATTTTGCCGGTTTCATCGATTTCAAATATTAGCTCAACTTTTTTGCTCATATAACTTTCCCGGCTTTTATACTCACTTTTTTATCTTTTGTTATTTCTTCATTAATGGCGAATTTATTTTTCTTTAAAGCTAGCTTGATTGCGACAACAGCATAAGATTGTTTTACTTTGTCGGCTAGACCAAGATGTATATCATAATCTGAACAAATCATTTCATATTCTTTAGACTCTTCATTATAGCTAAATCCAAGATCATTAGATGCGCTTGAAATTTGAGCGCGCGGAATGATTATTTCTGCTTTTTGGTCTCGAACATCATTTTGGTAGCCAGTCAAATTTCTTTTCTCTTTGTAAACGACAGGGTTATATCCAAGAGACTCCAGAGACTTAACTAATGTGTTCTGGTCTTTGAATGAGCAACTGATAGTTTTATATGCTGACATTATTAACTTCCACAAATTCAATAGCTGGTAAAAGCTCTAAAAATATTCTGAAGCAATGCGGACACATCCAAGTGTTTATGGCTATCTCCTTTTCGACAGTGCATTCATTGAGGAATTTTTCGTAATAATTGACCAGTTTTCCTGCTTCAATTTGATAACCATCGAATGTTGCTTCTGGTGTTTGCATGTAGCAGAATCTACACCCAATTAAGGAAACTTGCCCACGATCTTTTATGTAAAGAATGTCATTATTTAGGTAATACTCTTTTTTGAGTAACTGTAACTCTTTTATTTTTAATTCAAAAAGATCCATTTTAAAATTTTGCAGTGAGCATGATCTGTGCTCGATCAATGTTTTGTGTCAACATGTTGTAACCCATACTGATGGTTCCTAGATTGTTTTTATTGCCTAATGTTAAATAGTTATTCCTTTGGTCTTTAAGATATCCTGCGGTAAAATTATTTCCCGCTTTAACACTCAAGTTCCAAATATCATTAATTGCATCAAAATTGGCAGAAAACTTAGGATTCACAAAACTAAACGCCGTTGATTCTTTGAATCTAGAATTATTTGTTCCGATTAAATTGAAATTATTATTATAAATACTAAAAATACTTTGATTAAAATAAAAATCAAAAACATCAAACTGATTTGTGTACTTAAAGCTCAAACTACTATCTTGTATTTTTGTTTTATAATTCAGTGTATTAATTTTATTTTCCGAACTGATTGTGAAATCGAACTCTTTATTTACTTGCACTTTGTAAGTAAATACTTCATTGTCGTAAGCAAAATTTTGATATTGGAATGAGCCGAAAGGTGTTTCACCATCAAACCCTGCTTTAATTTTCAAACCTTCTATATCAGTTTGTATATAGCTTTGGTTTTCATTAAAAGCGATTTGTGTTTTATTAAAACTTAAATGATGTGCTGAAACATCATTGTCCGTGACTGACTTAAGCTCCATTTTATCTTTTTTAACATTAATGAATGTTTTTTCGAGCTTTTGGTTTTGAAAATTCGAGGCGTCAAGAGAGAAATCTTTTGCCTTGTATGAAATGTTATTTTCAGATTGTGTTTCTGAGGTGTAGTTCTTGAATTTTAACGCGCCAAAATCTGAAGTCAACTCATGATAGCCATCGAGTGCTTTAATTTGTAAATTTTTAGATTTAAAATTAATTACTTGACTAGTTGATATATTCTGACCCCACTTGTCTTTGACTTGAATTTTGTTATCATAATTCAAAATATCTAACTTGATATTTTTGTCTTGATAAGCATAGAATTCAGAACCGTTTTGATTTGTGTAGCTAAAATTATTAAACTTTAGCATGTAGTTCGTGTAATTTTGTTGACCAAAGGCTTTAGAAAATTTCGCTGAGAAAGTGTCATCAGCAAATTCTAGAGTGTGAACTTTGTTTTTTTCTGCTAAGTCGCCTTTGTAACTGAAGCCACCCCATTTTTGGTCGATATTAGTACCAAGATAGGTGATGGTATTGTCTGAATTTATTTTATACTTTACGGACCCAAGATTTGTTTTAATTTCTTGAGCCTGAGCTATGACTGAAAATGACAAAAATGCCAATGTGTAAAAAAATCTCATGATGAGTGACAGACTAGATATAATTCTTGTTTAGGTTGAATTTGACCTTGCGAGAGAAAGTACGCCCTTTTCCATTAATGCTGACGGATCTCTCACTGCATGTTTCTACGAATAATAGGCTGGAAAGTTTCTAGAAAAAACAAAATAAATCAAATATAGAACTAATTAAGAACTAAGATATATATGCTTTTCCAGAACTAGTAACGGTCATTTTTTTTCACTCACAGAGGTATACGTCGATTTCGTTAATCTTGAATGCGGTTGATTGATTTTCGCGCGGATTTAAACACACACATGGGGATTGAGAGTAGTCTTGTGAAAAGTGTAAAACCAGATTGTATTCTCCGCTTGTATCGAAACCTTCATACAATTCGTACACAAACTGATCCATGCCACTTTCCAGTGTGATGTTTTTTTTAGAACCGTCGTACATTTCTTTAAGAATTTCGTGGAATTCAGATAATGTTAGATTTTGTTTTAATCTCCATTTTGTTAATGCATTCATAATATTACCAAATATTTCATATTTTCTAAAAACTTTCCTACCCAAAAAACTGTACAAATACATTATGCCAGTAAGTTTATTATTTTCAGAAGACGCTCGCAAAAAGCTTGAAATTGGTGTGAATAACGTTGCAGACGCAGTTCGGGTCACACTTGGACCAAGAGGGAAAAATGTTGTCATTTTTAGTGAGTATGGTGCTCCAATTATCACTAAAGACGGTGTGACTGTTGCTAAAGCAATTGAACTAGAAGATCCATATGAGAATTTAGGCGCACAATTGTGCAAGCAAGTCAGCATGAGAACTAACGATGTCGCAGGAGATGGAACCACTACAGCTACAGTTCTTGCGCAAGCTATTGTTAAAGAGGGACTGAAGTACGTTGCGTCAGGCGGTAATCCTCTCTCAATCAGGAGAGGTATCGAAAAGGGTCTTGATACTGCAATTTATTTTATTGAAAAACAAGCCAAGCAAGTTTCTGACAGGCAAGAGATTGAGTATGTTGCGGCGATTTCAGGTAATGAAACTGAGGTTGGAGTTGTAATTGCTGATGCCATTGAAGCTGTTGGCTCAGATGGTATTATTACTCTTGAAGAGTCAAAAGAAAGAGATACATATTTCACTATGGTTGATGGCTTTTCTTATAATCAAGGTCTAATTTCACCGTATCTGATGACCGATCAGGCTAAGAGTTTAGCAGATTACAGAGATGTCACGGTTTTGATGTTTGATTGTCAGATTGAAAGTTTTGAGATTCTTGTTCCTGTTTTGGAAAAAGCATCACGCTCTAAGAAGCCTGTGTTCCTTATCGCAGAAGGGTTTAGCCAAGAGGCGATCAACGGATTTGTTATTAATAAATCTCGCGGCGCTTTTCAGTGGGTGGCAACAAAGACTCCGGGATTTGGTATGCAAAAGAAAGAGATGATTCAAGATATTTGCGCACTAGTCGGAGGAAAAGTTTTCAATGAAAGTTTAGGACATAAGTTTAATGAAATCGATGAAAGCTTCTTTGGTTTTGCTAAGAGAGTTGTTGTGGGCAGAGAATCCACCACAGTTATTGAAGGTCGAGGGACACCGGAAGCTCGACAAGAGCGCATGGAGATTATCAAAAATCTTCTTGAAGTAGAAGAGTCAGATTATAACCGAGAAAAGCTAAACGAAAGACTTGGGAAGCTTACTGGTGGTGTCGGCTTGATTAAAATCGGCGCATCAACAGAAACCGAACTTAAGGAAAAAAGATATCGCTATGAAGACGCATTGAATGCGACAAGAGCAGCCATTGCTGAGGGTATTGTCCCTGGCGGCGGTGCATGTCTCTTAAAGATTTCTGAGCTTGTTGAGGCATATACTGAGATAGATGAAAGGCAGGTTGATGAAGTAAAAGGTTTGAGAATTCTTTCTTCTGCTATGCAAGCTCCTTTTAGACAGATATGTGTTAATGGCGGATTTTCTCCTGATGTCAACGCTGATGTTGTTCTTAAGAGCGAACCTACAGTCGGTTTTGACGCCAAGTATGGCGAAATGTGTGACCTTTTCGAGCGTGGTGTAGTTGATCCCGCCAAAGTTACAAAAACTGCTTTAACTAATGCTGTAAGTATTGCAAGCCTTGTTTTAACTACTGAAACACTTATTGCTCCGGTTATTGATAAGAGTGAAAAAATTCTTGTATCTTCTGATGGCATGTTCTAATGTCTGAATTGCATGTTGATTCTCCTACATCTCTGTTTAACCTGGCTCACTTCATTCCGAAAAGTAATGTAAATGGGCCAGGTGACAGGGCTGTCGTATGGGTAGGAGGTTGTTTAAGAGGATGTTATAATTGTTTCAATCCTGAACTTTGGACATTCAAGAAAAGAGATTTAATTGAACCTTCAGACCTTGCTCAAAAAATACTTGACACAGGATCTGAAGGTTTGACTTTAAGCGGCGGCGATCCTTTAGATTCTCCATATGCCACTTTGCGCTTACTTCAGTCCTTGCACGATTCTAATGGTAATTTAAACCCTGCATTAAGTAAGGGTGTAATTCTTTTTACTGGGTTTACGATTGAAGAAATCGAGCAGAATGAACTTTTTCTACAGATTGTGTCTATGGTGGATTTGTTAATCGAAGGTAGATACATTGATAGCTTGAGAGTTCAGACTGGGTTGCATGGTTCGTCTAATCAAAGATTTATTTGGAACACGAGAGACGGTAGAGGAAAGGCTTTAATCGACGAGATAGTTGAATTCGATCAGGATTTCGAGGTTCACATTCAAGGTGACAAAATCATTGTCACAGGCTTTCCTGAGATGTCAAAATCCGCGCGAAAATATCTAAAAGATTTAGGATTAACAGTCAAAAAAGATTAATTCCGCGCGGATTTTATCGTATAATATTTATTATGGCAGCACATTATTACGCTATACATACATTGTCGGGCAAAGAAAATAAAGCTAGAGACCTGCTCTTGAATCGAGCAGTGGCTCAAAGAGCATGGCAAAATACCATACTAGAGATATTGATCCCGACAGAAAAAACATACGTGACAAAAAGAGGACAGAGAACTATTGTTGACAAAAAAATATTCCCAGGATACATCTTTGTTAAAATGTATCTAGACAAGGAAACAGAAAAACTAGTCCAAGGGACAGATGGTGTCTCTGGGTTTGTTCGATCTGGGGATCGTCCTGTACCAATGGCGCAAGCAGATATTGACAAGATTCTACAAGCCATTGAAAACTCTTCATCTGATTCACCTAAGTCCAACTTTAAACCAAATGATATCGTTGATATTGTTTCAGGACCTTTTAGTGATTTCTCAGCAAAAGTGGATTCTATCGATGAATCGAAAGGTAAGATCAAAGCTTATGTTAATATATTTGGGCGTGATACTTTAGTTGAGCTTTCCATTCAAGATGTTGAAATGGTCGCATGACAAAATTTCAATTTTTCACAAAAGATAGTGTATAATAAACATGAACATACGGATTAATTTAAAATCCAATTAACAAGTGATATTATGAACAATCAAGAAAAATTTGAAAACCTATTTAAACAATCCCGCTCGAAGTTATATTCTATCGCATACGGCGTTAGCCACAATAAAGAAATTGCAGAAGATATTCTCCAAGACGCCTATATTAAAGCTTGGAGAAACTTCAGTGAATATGATTATAACAAGAAGTTCGAGAATTGGATGACCACGATTATCAAAAATGTAGCAATTGACAATAATCGCCACAAGTCGAAGAAAATCAACACAGTTTCAATTCACAATAAACAAACAAGCACGAGTATTGCTTATGTGGATTTTGAAGACAAGAGTTCAGACTTATATGAGAATTATAATAAAAAGGTTTTAATGCTGAATTTATATTCAGAAATCAATAATTTACCAAGTGATCTTAGAGACGTAATGCAACCTTTTTCTCAGGGGTATTCATATATGGAAATTGCTGAGAAAACTCAAATTCCTGTCAGTAATGTTAGAGCCAGAATTCATCGTGCTAAGCAAATTTTAAGGAAAAACACGAAACTGGCAACTTTTTAAAAAAACTATCGTACAATAAAACAAAGCGGCTTAAGCCGCAAGGATCAACAAAACAATTATGAAGAAACTACTTACAACACTTACCCTCGTCGTTATGGCTGTGATCGCTTCAGCTCAAGATGTCGCACTTCGCCCAATCAATTGGGAACCTCGACCTCAACGAGGCGTTCGACAACAGTCATTCGCAACCAACGTTGACAATCGTTCAGTCAGTGTCCTCTGGCTACAAGATGGTCTTTCAACTAACTACACTGCGGTGTCAGTCCCGATGTTCCAGGTTACTGGCCTCGGAAATCGAGTTGAAATCGTTGGTCTAGGTGCTTTTGATTCAAACTTTACTAAGACTAATGTTTGGGCTGGCACTGGAGTTGCTGTGAACCTTCTCAATCATGAAGGTTGGAATGTCAAGGTCTACGGTGGATACAAGGGCTTCAATGTCGGAGATAACTTCCGACGAGCCGATGGGCGAGAAGCTTGGGTTTGGGGACTTGGTGTCTCACTTCCCATCCGATAAACTCAATTAACGCGAACGAGCAAGGAGGATTCCCAAAAGGGTTTCCTCCTTTTTTTAGGAGAAAAATGCATTGGATTCAACTTAGCGATGAAGAATTAGAAGTTATACAATCCGCACTGAGTCACTTAAACTTACACGGTTTGAATTTTTTACTTAAAACACAATTTAGTACCTTGTCCCCTTATAACATTAAGCACAATAAGGCGAATGCCATTAAAGCCGCGCAAACCTACTTTAGTGCAGATGATTTGATTATAAATGAAGATTATGTCAGGTGGGAGTCAAACGGTGACGCTCTTGTAATGGCTTGGCAACGTGTTCCAAAAGATTACATCCCTGAAGAAGATTTTGATTGTGGATGCAATAAAGAGGAATGACATGGATTACAGGGTATTAGAGAAAACAGAGGACCAGTGTTTTATTGAAGTTATTAAAGACACCTATAGGACCAGAATTGAGTTTGATTACACTCCTTCAGAAGATTTCAAGGGTATCGCTGTTTGTTGCAGTTATTCTTTTAAAGGCAATCCTGTAGGTTATCTAAAGGATAACGGCTTAGTGAGAAATGGTATTTCTGGTTATAGACAAAGACCATTATTTGAATTAGGTGATACAATAATACAAGCTGGACCTTCTCTGATTAAGGAGGGAGAGCCTTTTAAAGATTATCTTTCTGAAGGATTTGATCAAAGGGCTATTCTTTCAGGCTTCCACGCGCATATAGGTAGAAAAGAATCCGGTAATATTGTTGTTGGATTCTCGAAGAAACTGACATTTGTTTCGATGGTTAACAAATACGCTGAATTATTTACCACTGAGGCAATTAAACTTCCCGGTCATAAAAAAGGCGCGTTTTACTTTAAATCCAAATATCGAACTGTTAAAGAGGGCGTTTTTCCTATGCCAGCTGCTTTAATTATCGAGCCTAAGCTTAATAAAGTTGGCGATCTCTTTAGAGAGATTACCTAGTCCATATTGCTCCAATAGTTTAAAGATAACATTGGAGCATCTTTCATTTGCGGAGTGCATTCCTTTTTCGGGGCGTTTTTTAAATTCTTCTCTTCTGATGTCTCTAATTTTTTCAAAAAGATTATTCACTGTAAACGCTTGCTCAAATATTTCATTCAAAGAATCTTCTTGCCCATTATATGATTCAATAAGCTTTTGCAACTTAATGTATTCTTTAAGAATATCTGAGAATTCTTGCAGAGAAGCACATCCTTTAATTAATTCTTCGATGTCGTCTTCAGATAACGCCTGAGGTTTTTTTATCCATTTATTAGACGTAATATCGAAAATAGCGTCCGCTTTAAATTTAGGGTATCTACCGCCAGTGAAATGGAAATTTATTGGATGTTTACCTAAGAAAAGTTTTTCGTTGTATTCATCGTAAAGAATTTTGTTTAATTCCTTAACACGATCTGCATCTTTTTCCTCAATAAAAAGATTGACATCAATATCAGATGTAGGTGTCCACTGGTAAGTAAGTGATGATCCAATAACCCAAGTTTTCTTAACAGCTAACTTCAGTTCGCGTTCAATTTTTTCGACGGCTTGTGTTATTTTTTCTCTTAGTTTTGGGTTTATAGTATCGTTCTTGATCACTGTTTCATCTAGTGAAGATTTGATAGGATCTACGATGCTATAATTTTTTGTTTTTGGGAGCATAAAAATAGCCACATAATGATAATTATGGTTTCCGCACGGCAATTCCTGTCGTATATATATTTATGTTTATTCCATTTGTAATAGAAAAGACTTCAGCCGGTGAACGATCTTATGACCTTTGGTCGGCATTGCTTAAAAACAGAATTGTGTTTTTAGGTGGCGAAGTGACATCAGAAACAGCTAATATTGTTATTGCTCAACTTCTTTTTCTCGAAAAAGAAGATCCTGACAAAGAGATTAATTTTTATATAAATTCCCCTGGTGGCTCTGTCTACGCTGGATTGGCGATTTATGACGCGATGAATCTTGTTAAGTGTCCAGTTGCGACAACATGTATCGGAGTTGCTGCATCAATGGGCGCAGTACTTCTTTCAGCAGGTGATAAAGGCAAAAGATATATATTGCCCAATTCTAGAGTTATGATTCACCAAGTTAGTAGTGGTTTCAGAGGTACCCTCTCAGATATTAATATCCAAGCAAAAGAAACTAACATTTTAATGGACAAGTTAATGGAAATTATGTCTAAGAATACTGGCAAAACTATCGAACAAGTCAGGGAAGACTGTGAAAGAGATTTTTGGATGTCTTCTGAAGAAGCTCTAAATTATGGTATTGTTGATCAGATAATCTAAAAAGAGGCTCCTTAATGGAGCCTCTTTTTTAAGCTTCTGTGTACTCTGCTTCGACTACATCTGGGTCCGTGTTTGGTGTCTGCTCATACAATTTTTGTGAGACTGGGTGAACTGCATTAAGTAGATTGCCTTTTGCTTCTTCAACTGTCTCTTTTGAATCAGCCTTAAGCGCCGCTTCTGCTTGCTCGATAGCTGATTCGACATCTTTGATCATAGATTCATCCACTTTATCTTTGGCTTCTGTGCAAGTGGCTTTTGAACTATTAATGAGCATTTCAAGTTCATTCTTTGACTCAATAAGTTCTTTTGCAGCCTTATCTTGTTCGGCATACATTTCAGCTTCTTGAATCATTCTGTCAATTTCTTCTTGGCTGAGATTAGAAGATTGTGTAATTGTGATTGACTGCTCTTTATTTGTGGCAAGATCTTTAGCTGACACACTCAAAAGTCCATTAGCGTCAATATCAAATGAGACTTGAATCTGGGGGACACCTCTTTTAGCTGCAGGAATACCATCTAAATTGAACATACCTAGAGACTTGTTGTCTTTAGCCATTGGTCTTTCACCTTGTAACACATTAATTGTGACACTTGACTGTCCGTCAACTGCTGTTGAATAGACACTCTTCTTTTGTGTTGGGATTGTAGTGTTTTTGGGAATCAAAACGTCACACAATCCGCCGTTTACTTCAACTCCAAGAGAAAGGCTTGTACAGTCTAGAAGAACAATGTCTTTCACACCACCTGTGATAATTCCGCCCATAAGAGCCGCGCCGAGTGCGACACATTCATCTGGTGACACACTCTTGTTAGGTTCAAGTCCGATCAAGTCCTTAATTAGTTGCTGAACACAAGGGATTCTTGAGCTACCACCGACGAGTATAACTTCGTTGATCTTTGACTTGTCTCCCTTAACTGCATCATTGAGTGCAGTTTTCACCGGTCCTTCTATTCTCTTAAGCAGGTCTTCTACCAGCCCTTCGAATTTAGCCCTTGTTAGGTCCATGTTTAAATGGATTGGTTGCCCATCAATAGCTGTTATGAACGGAAGATTGATATTGGTGGACATTTGTGATGATAGTTCGATCTTTGCTTTTTCAGCGGCGTCTTTAATTCTAGAAAGTGCGCTAGTATCTTTACTTAAGTCAACACCATTTTCTTTCTTGAATTCTGACATTAAGTATTCTGTGATCTTGTCATCGAAATCATCACCACCCAATCTGCTGTCTCCGTTAGAGCTTAAGACTTCAAACACACCGTCTTCTCCGGCGATATTCATAACTGTAACGTCAAATGTACCACCGCCTAAGTCAAAAACAAGAATGTTTTCATCTTTGTTTTTGTTAAGTCCATATGCCAGTGCGCCAGCAGTTGGTTCATTAATAATTCTAATAACTTCAAGTCCTGCAATTTCTCCTGCGACTTTTGTTTGCTTCTTCTGACTATCACTAAAATATGCAGGGACGGTGATAACAGCTTTGGTTACCTTAGCGTCATTGCCGAGATATGCTTCGGCGTCAGTTTTGCATTTTTGTAAAATTGCGGCGGCGATTTCTTCAGGTGAGACATCTTTGTTAATTGCTGGAATTTCAAAAACTGGAAGTCCTTTGTCGTTTGATTTGACTGTGTAGGGGACTTTGTCGATTTCGTTTTTGACTTCAGAGAATTGATGTCCGATAAATCTTTTCGCGCTGAAGATTGTGTTTTTTGCGTTTGTGATTGCAGATCGTTTTGCTGTTGTTCCGACGATTCTTTCTCCGTCTTTTTTCCATGAGACAACAGATGGTGTTGTTCTGCCACCTTCAGACGATGTAATAATAACTGGTTCTCCAGCTTCAATAACGGCGAATGCGGTATTTGTTGTACCGAGATCAACTCCAATTGTGTATTCTTTCATATTTTCTCCATATCTGAACTCTATTCAGACGTTAATAATATTATACAAAAAATCCGCGCGGAAAATTCCCACTTTTCACACAATCTAACGTATAATAAACTATAATGGAAGGCTCTAAATTTAATAATATATTGCAGATGATTCAACATTATAACGAAAATGGTTTGTCAGTCTTGTTTTCACAAGAACGTGGATGTTTTAAATTAAGCGTCTTTAAAGCACCTTGGAAGCCTGAATCTAAAATGTATGTTGTTGAAGGAAGAAGTGTGGAGAGTGTATTTAGCCATTTGGAAATTTTAGCATCTTCTGCAGATACATATGGGTGCAGCTTTGATGTTGTTAGTTTTTTAAATGCAGAAGAAGAAGAGGATGAATGATGGCTGATTTTGATGTGAAAGATTTTGAAATTTTAGACATTGAACGTTTAGTGCCTGAAAAACAAAATCCTATAGAATTTATTGTGAAGTTGTAGAAATTAGCTTATTATATCATCTATCCGCTGAAAAATTATGCATTGAAGCACCATCTGGCGGCTTTGGCAATATTCATGGGCGCTACCAAACCGAAGAGGAAGTACAAGAAGCTGTACAAAAAACTAAGTAAAATGAATGATTTAAAGATTGTTTTTGAAAATAAATGGTCATGGTGCTGGGAGTGCGACAACGCAACTATAGATGTTGGCAAATTTAACACATGTTGTGCGGCTTGGTATAGTTCTGAGGATTCAAATTATTCTGATTTTTTAAAAATACGGGATTGGATGATTGAGAATCCACCACCTGAAGCTCCATCACCTGAAAATATAGACTTGTCTTTTGAACTCAATGTAACACCTGATGTGTTCGACATATTGGAGCTTTTTGGTACCCACAGTTATGGGAACTTGTACTGGGCAAAAAAAAATTGGGCTGACAAAATCGGTCACACAATTCCGACATATGAAGAAATATGTGCCAAATATGGTTTATCTCCGCAATATGATTGCAAGACTGCAGAACAATGGTTAACACAATTTCCGCTTCACACTTATGACGCAAAACGATGGGTTGTCGATGAAGAAATTCCTCAGCGCGAGTTCTTAAGACGATGCAGAATATCGAGCAAAACAAGGGTACAGTCTGAATAATTATCAATTTTAGAATTATGTCTAGGGTTTATAAAGAAGTTGTCAATGTTATTTCGGATATTTCTCCAGTTTTTGTTCAAGAGGATTTAGATTGTGACACGAAACAATTTCACACAATTCATCAGGAAGCGAAATTAAAGAAAATCGCGGAAATTCTTAAGAGGCATGGCTATTTCGAAGAAGAATTTATTGCGCCTGAGTTCACATCTTAATGCCGCGAAAGAAGAAAAAACGAATTGTGTCGAATGGCGTTAAGAGAATTAAAGCACATTTGATTGGTTTAAAAATATCTTTTAAAGAAGAATTTAAAATAGCGGATTGCAAAAATATTCGCCCACTACCTTTTGATTTTGCTTTATTTTCAGATGGTGTTTTGGTTGGATTGATAGAATATAATGGAATTCAACATTATCAAAAAATTCGAAGGTTTGGCGGCAAGAAAGCTTTCGAAAGGCAACAAAAACACGATCTAATCAAAATGGGATATTGTAATCAGCACAATATCCCATTTTTAGTCATTAGTTATTTATCAGAAAATATCGAAGAACTGTGTGATGAATTTTTCGCGCGGATTTTTGTACAAAATTAAAATGGCACATTATTTAGAGATGTTAGAAAAGAGGAGAATGGCAAATTTGCAAGACCTTTTAGAAAAAAGCAAAACAATAGCACTTATTCAAGAAATCGCAAAAAACAATATAGAGCCAAATTTTTCAAAATCAGTAACATATAATTATTCTGCGCCAGTACAGACAAACGTCACTCAGTGGTCGGTTTTTGTCAGAAAATATATTAATTCAGATTGTGTAAGTGTTATCGAGCATAGGTTTAACACAGAATCTGAAGCTATGGTTTTTTCGAAAAACAACTGGAATCTAGGTGATTATTTTTAAAAATCCGCGCGGATTTCTGAACTTTCCATACAATCTGTCGTATAAAGATCTGACTGATCGCAGGAGAAAGCGTAGACAGCCTTAATCTTCTCATAGTTAAACTAATTTCACGAGCTGAAGCAATGAACGAACATTTAGAATTTATTATTGAAAAGCCACATTATACCAATAATTGGCACTGGGTTTGGGCGGTATGCGACCCTGAAGCTTGCTGGGGTGAGCTTGCAGGAGGTCGAGCCTCTTCACGGCAAGAGGCAGTAGACAGAGTTAGAGAGACTTTTCGCAAGCTAGGAGTTAAAAATGATTAGCAAACCTATTTATATTTCTGAAATTAATGGCACATATTTCGATTGCGAAAAGTGGCAATATTCTAAACCGGATAATTATGGAGAAAAAACAAGGCGCACCACACCAACTCCGACCCTAAACAGAACCTCAACACAAACTATCGACAATGTCAATATAGAAGATTATGAATTTTTAATGAGTCTTGGTGATAAAAAATTCTACA
>JACCDG011992454.1_pt1 | contig 116711 bp, 113 predicted proteins | sample 7442471 | NCBI WGS metagenome assembly JACCDG01 (sample SAMN15323444, study PRJNA562643) | freshwater metagenome | isolation source: river surface water | place: USA:Blue River Watershed | collected 2017-08-17
CAAGTGATGATGTAGCAATGAGTGTATAGCCTCCAGAACCATCACCCATGAGTAATTGGCCGTAGCTTGGTACAGTAGAGATTCCTGTACCACCTAAAGCAATAGTTGCAAATGATATTCCTGATGAACCTCCAGTACCTACAACATCAATTCTGTCGTTGAGGTCTCCATTTGTTGATTGAAGTCTATCGTAGATACGATCTATTTGTTTAGAGAAGTAGTCTTTCTGAATGAGGAGTTTCTTTTCTATGGCATCAGAGTTGATGGTGGTGTAGGTGGTTTCGGGTACATAGATACGAGAACCTTCAAGTGTTGTTACTTGTGGTGGGAATGCTGGTTGGGTTGGGGTTTGGGGGGTGGGTTGAGGAATTGACTGTAGTTGACTCGTTGGAGTAACCAAACCTTGAGTTGCCTGTAGTACAACAGCAGTTGCTGGGGCTTGTGATACGTATGAATTACCGATGTCTATATACCTTTCAAGAGCCACAAACTGACCAGCAATAAAATCTGACGATGTAAGGAACATCGTAGCCAAAAAAGCAGTTCCTGCAAAACTAGCGAAGAGTAGTTGCATACTACTATTTTACCCCACAAAACTACTAGAGTATTCATAATGATGGGGATAACAGAAAAAACTCACCTTTAGGGTGAGTTTTTTCATATGTGCATCATAAGCCGAATTCTGTACCTTGCGGTAGCGATCATTTATCTGGGACCCATGTTACCATGAGCCTCGAGCGGCACTCTCATAACAATAAAGCCATGAGCACGGCCTTGCACAGAGGTAAGGATTTTGCCGTTGCACCCCATATGTCACCATATAGGCTTATCTTCTTGCGAAGATACCCCTTGATTTCTCTTAGGGCGTCTCTGTTCGCACCTCTAGGATTACCCCGACGGGCGTTACCCGCTACCCTGCTGCACGCTTTCACATGCCTGAGTTCGGACTTTCCTCGCTTTTATACAATGTATATAAGCGCGATCGCTCAATGCACTTACATATTATACCACATTACTTACTCAAAGAAAAGTCGATTAAAGAACCTTGTGTAAGCCCTCTTTTTTCTGCATCGCCTTGTGGTAGTTCAAGAACATACTGAGCATTCTTCGGCGGCATATACGTTTTCGGAAAATCCTCTGGTTTTGCATTTACTTCAATGTGCACAATACTTTTCTCAGCCGAAATCCATACAATATCTATTGGATACTTCATATCTTTCATCCAAAATGAATACTGTCCTTCCGTGGGAAAAATAAAAAGCATACCAACGTACGGAGCAAGTGATTCTGTACCCGACAAACCCCTTTCTCGATCTTCTGGTGTTTGAGCAGTGCGCACAATACTATTTTTTTGTTCACTTGCATCAGACTGAGCGAATTGAGCCGAGCATTCTCCTTTCCAACATATATATGCAGTTTTTGGTGCAGTATTTTGCTCTTTCAAGTCACGCGAACGAACCAGTACCCCGCTCTGTGTAATAAAAATTAGAGCGCAACCGAGACCTACAAACATGATGATATTCTTAAGCACAAAATTGAGTTAAAAATTATATTATGCGCGCTTCTTTGGCTTAATGGGGTCCATAAGAACATCGTACGATTTACCAAATGGTGTGATGTGTGATATGAGGGCAAAAGCAAGAGCAACAAGAGCGAGATTTTTAATTATGTACTGCCCTTCAAGAGTTGGTGTCATAAAACCTTGCCAAGCGATTTCGGGTAACAATACTAAAGGCCCGGTTGTCATAATCATATGAGGAATAAGCAAGGCCAAAGCAAAGCGCTCACAGCGCGGAATTAAAAAGGCTATTCCAATAATCATTTCATAGACAGCAAAACCAATAATAAATGTTTCGAATGTCATGAACGGTAAAGTACTTTCAAGAAGATTTTGAACGAGCGGATTTGCTGGACTTGTTCCAATGATTTTTAAGAAACCAAACCAAAAGAAAATAACAAACATTGCCAAGCGAGCCAAAGGAACACTTACCTTTCGTAATGCATGAATAAGTGCTGCATCAAAGTTTTGTAGTGTATTCATATATAAATTATATCACGCTAATTAAATGAGGTGAGTGTCATGATTTCTGCGCAAGCAAATACTATATAAAAAAGTATCAGTGCTGCACCTTCAAGCTTGCTCAATGTTCGCTCTGAATTCAAAAAGTAAAATGTAACCATGCCAGCAAGCGCCATTGCATTGCCTGATATGTATATAAGCTTCATGGGTACATCAAATGGTGCTATGAGGGCTACAATACCAATAATGAGTGTTGCATCAATAACAACTGTACCCAAAATGTCGCCGAAAGCTAAATTATTTTGCCCCTTTCGCACAGCGCGTAAAGCAAATGTAAATTCGGGCAATGTTGTTCCGAGGCCAATCACAAAGAGTCCCATAACTAATGGATCGATATTAAGGAATTGCGCAAAATTAATTGCATAGTGCACAGTAAAGTATGAACCGATGAGGAGTAAACCGATATTAAGAATTAAGCCCGAGATATGATGTACCGAAAAGCGAGCTTCGGCATTCATGACTTTCGTCTTTTCCTTAAGGGTCATTGCATAAATAAATGCCAAGCCAGCTGCAACGAGTGCAAAGCCATCAATTCGACTTACGTGTCCGTCAAAAGCAAGGAGCACAGGAACACCAATTAAAAGAATATAAAATATTGATGCTTTAAGAACACCTTTCTCAACGGTCATTTTCTTTTTTGCAAACAACACTACAATACCCAGAATCAAAGTAAGGTCTGCTACGTTTGAACCAAGGAGCGTTCCAAAACCAAGGAGTGGCTGACCTTGCACTGCCGAAGAAATTGAAACCAGCGTCTCGGGCATTACCGAAAGCATGGCAACTAAAATTACCCCCACAGTATAGCGTGACAAACGCAAAGCTTGAGCAAAGGTAGAAGCATACTGAGTAGCAGCATCAGCAGCCTTAAGAGTAACGATCAAAGCGAAAACAAAGAAAACTAAATTAAGCATACGTAGTTACTATCATACCATCTTTTATAATCACTCCTTCGTCTGTTAAAAGTTTTATTTTTCCAGCAACTCCACCAGGGCCAGAATATTTACCAACCAAGCCACTCTTAGGCACTACTCGATGACATGGAACAATTATAGGGAATGGATTTTTTCGCACAGCAGAAGCCACAGCCCTAATTGCTCGAGGCTTACCTATTTGTTGCGCTATATATGAATACGTAACGACACGGCCCTGAGGTATTTTTGCGAGCTCTGCCCACACTGCTTTTTCAAAGTCAGTGCCTTTTATTTGTGCGTTTTGTGTATTATGCGTTTTTAACATACTCTCAGTTGAGTTTTTTGAGTAAGTACATTAAAAATTCATTGCTGGATTAACAATAACCCATGTACCACCACTCTTTTGAGCAATTCCTAAAGCTTTTTTCTTAGCAACACTATCAAGGCCGTCATAGGTAAAAGTTCCGCCATATTTTCCTTGAGCAGGACACGATTCTGAATGATTAGCGTAAATTGGATACCCTTTAAAAGTTGCAACGTACTCACCCACTGTTACATCGGTAAGCTGTTTAATTTCAAATGGACCGGCACAATAACTACTCTTTTTATTTTCAATAAAACTCCGTACGATTGGAGTAATTTGCGCAACAGTTGGAGCACCCTGCGGACCCGAAAACTTTTGATATATAAAATAGAGAGCGCCACACACAGCAACTGCAATTATAACCTGAATGAGCGTTATACCTTTTTTCATAAAATAATTATTTGATATGTATACCAATATAGTATGAGTATACACTACAAAATAACACTTATTCTTGAAAATTGTGCAAAATTAAAGGGGTGGAGCGCTTGCGCTCCACCCCAACTTGCGGCCGGGATGACTTAGCGTGTCATCCCGTCACCGACTGCCGTTCACGCCAGATGCCGCCGCAGGTGACCCGATGCGGGGTCATGATGCCACCGATCTTGCTCGAAACGTGGAGGGCATTTCCTCCACCCCGTCCTTGCGTTGCTTTCATGGTTGTCAGCCTTGTTTCTACAACTCACTTGCGCTCTTTGAGCACTCTGCCCCTAGATACGACAAATAGTTGTATTAGTAAGAAATATACTCCTCTATAAAAAGTTGTCAAGCAAGTATTTGTAACTTATCCACAATAAAATATTTGAGTTAGAAAAAGAGAGCATGCGCCCTCTTTTTCCTGTCGAACTTTTTTATTTTTTACTTAACTACCAGCTTCCGCTCGAGCCGCCACCACCGCTTCTGCCTCCGCCGAAACCACCAAAGCCACCTCCTGATGATCCGCCACCGAAACCGCCAAAACCACCCAAGAACATTCCTGATGAGCCCCCACCTCCGCCTGAGTTACGTGAAATTATATAATCTATGATTGTTCCAATGATTCCTGCAAAAATTACCGCAAAAACTTTGAAACCAAATGGTACTCCATCAAGAATATGCATTGATGAAATAATAGCCACTATTCCGGCACCCAAAACACCACCAAGCCACCATGAGCGAGTTCTTGCCATGACAAGCCATATCGATATGATAAGAAAACCAATTAGATTTCTACCAAATTCTGTAGTGATAAATCGAGTAAAAGTATTACTGTCTTTCCAACTGCCGATTTCGGCTTCGGTTGAAGTTCCTATGGCAAGGTAGCGAGCAATCGATTCCGTTGCAGAAAATAGTCCAGTAGCATAATCACCCACTTTAAAAGCAGGTGTTAGATCAGAAGAGATTATCTGAGAGGACCGAGCATCGGTAATATATTCTTCAAGACCATATCCGACTTCGATACGGACCTTTTTTTCATTGGGAGCAACGAGTATAAGGAGACCGTTATCACTACCCTTTTTACCTATTCCCCATTCTTCAAAGAGTTTAACTGCATATGTTTCTATAGTCTCATTGCCAAGCTCGGGTATTGTTACAATTGCAATTTCTACTTTGGAACCCTCTTCAACACCTCCTAAGGTGGTCTCTAAAAATTCTTCATCTTCTGATTTAAGAATTTGTGCGAAGTCATTAACATATCCTTGTGGGGTACCCGGACTTTGATATGCAAAAACATTCTGGAATCCTGTGATACATATTATGCCCAAAACTATTCCCACGATATATGTTACGGGCTTCAGAAAAAGATCTTTTCTGCGCATTGTGCTTTAGAAAGCTACAGCTGGTGCTTTTTCTGCTCCTTGAGCAGCTTCAAAGTATGCCTTTTCATCAAAGCCAAAGAGTGAGGCTACGATTGAACTTGGGAAACGCTTAGTCTTGAGGTTGTATACACGAACAGTTTCATTAAAACGTGAGCGTTCAACACTAATGCGGTTTTCTGTTCCTTCATACTGAGACATAAAAGTTTGTACTGCGTCAGAAGATTTAAGTACAGGATAGTTTTCTACAACAACAAGTAACCGTGAAAGCGCTGATTCTACATCGCTTGCAGCTGCAGCTTTTGCATTAGAATTTGTTGCCCCAGAATATCGTGTGCGAGCATCTGCCAAAGCGGTAAATATTGCTTGCTCTTGCTTCATAACACCCTTAGCTGATTCGACAAGGTTAGGGATAAGATCGAAGCGACGCTGATATTGAGTTTCAACTTGCTTCCATGACGCTACAGATGCTTCATCGAGCGTAACTAAAGAGTTATAGGTAAGACCTATATAACCACCAATAACAACAACTACACCAAGAATAATAAATATTGTTTTCATAGAGTAAGTATATCATAAGCAAAAAACCACATGTATGTGGTTTTTTGCTTCATCTTTCAAGTGGTCTTAGGTAAGCTGTGTCTTTTTGCTATTCCTAGTACTCCATTCCTCCGCGAGGCTCTGCAACCTTCTTTTCTTCGGGATCATCTGCAATTGCAACTTCGGTTGTTAAGAGTATTGCCGCTGCTGATGCTGCATTTTGAACACCACTACGTGTCACCTTAACTGGATCAACGATTCCTGCCGCAATCATATCAGGGACCATAACATCATTATGAGCATCGTAGCCAATCCATCCTTTACCCGAGCGAATCTTTTCTACAATTACTGCACCATTATCTTTGCCGGCATTGAGGACCATCTGCTTAAGTGGTGCTTCGAGCGCTTTGAGTACACTTCGATAACCGAGCTCAAATTCTCGTGTCATTGTTTTGCGTGCTGCTAAAAGTGCCTCCGCTTTATCCATTGCTTTCACCAGTGCCACCCCGCCGCCCGCTACTATTCCTTCTTCAATAGCTGCTTTTGTGGCATTTACCGCGTCTTCTACCTTAAGCTTAAGGTATTTCATTTCGGTTTCTGTAGCTGCTCCTACACGGATCACGGCAACTCCTCCTGACAATTTACCAATGCGCTCATCGAGTTTTTCAATATCGTACTTTGCCGTTGTCTGAGATCGCTGTGCCTTAAGACTTGCAATGCGCGCTTCAATATCTGCCTTTTTACCTTTACCCCCAACTATTGTAGTCGAGTCTTTAGTAGCAACAATTCGGCGAGCGCGACCAAGCATACTAATATCAGCAGTATCGAACTTAATGCCAACATCTTCGGATATGATTGTTGCGCCAACCGTTACTGCAATATCTTCGAGCATTCCCTTTTTACGATCACCGAAACTTGGAGCCTTTACCGCCAAAACGTTAAAGCCACCACGAAGTTTATTAACAAGGAATGTTGTAAGGGCTTCGCCATCAACATCTTCAGCAATAATCACAAGCTCTTTTTTACCTGTTTGAGCAAGCTTTTCGAGCAAAGGCAGAATTTCTTTAATTGAAGAAATCTTTTTGTCGGTAATAAGAATTGGTGCATCCGTATATTCAGCTTCCATGCGTTCAGCATTGGTTACCATATATGGTGATATATACCCTTTATCAAATTCAATACCACCAACAACTTCTGATTCAACACCAATTGTCTGAGCCTCTTCAACAGTTACCACACCGTCTTTGCCAACTTTTTTTATGGTCTCGGCAATAATTTTGCCCATTTCGGCTGATTCAGCAGATATTGTTGCCACCTGTTCAATTTCGGCATCGGTTTTAATTGTCTTTGCACTATCTTTAAGAATTTTTACAACGTCTTGTGCTGCTGCTTCAACACCAAGCTTAAGGCCCATAGCATTAAGACCCATCGTGGTGTGCTTAAGCCCTTCTTGAATAATTGCCTGTGCAAGAACTGTTGCTGTTGTTGTGCCATCGCCAGCAGAATCATTAGTCTTTGTGGCAACTTCTTTAATAATTTCTGCGCCCATGTTCTCGAACTTATCTTTGAGAGTAATGTCTCGAGCAATAGAAACGCCGTCATTAGTAATTGTAGGTGCTCCATACCCTTTATCAAGAACCACATTGCGACCTCGGGGACCAAGGGTAATTTTTACAGCTTGAGCCACAGCATCAACACCGCGGGCTAATGCTTTGCGAGCTTCTTCATTATAGATAATCTTTTTTGCCATAAGTTAAGTTAGATTAATGAATAAATACTGATAAACGCTATCTAATACTATATTTAATACTATTCAACTACTGCAATTATTTCTGTATCCTGAACAATAACGTACTTTGTATCATCTACGACAATGCCTTCGCCCCATGTAAACAATACGGCATCTCCTTTTTTAACTGATACTGGAATGAGTTTGCCACTTTCGTAGCGACCTTCGCCTACTTCAACAACGATACCGCGCTTTACACTTGTATCAACTGCGGCAGTTGCGGGAATAATAATGCCTGATTGAGTCTTCGTCTCAGTATCCTTGCGTACATCTTCACGAATGAGTACACGACCACCGAGAGGGCGAATGCTTGTCTGTTGTTTCTTAGCTGTCATAAAGATATGTAAATTAATGAATAATGGCCGACGAATACCTAAGGCCTTGCACAACAATTATAGTGATACGGGGGTCATTTGCAAGGTGATTTGCATAAGCATTTAAATGTGCTATCATAGGGGTACATGAACGCTATTTCTTCAGTACTACCGTATATACAGCTCGTACTCTCTGTGCTTCTCGTTGGAGCAGTACTTCTACAGCAAACTGGCGCTTCAATCGGCGGTGCTTTTGGTGCTGACAACTTTAGCTCTGCATACCATACTCGTCGCGGCTTCGAAAAAACCCTCTTTATTATTACTATTATCCTTAGTATTTTGTTTGCCATTTCTGCTCTCGTAGCACTTATTGCTTAAGCTTTGCTTGTGCAAAAAACGACTTCGGTCGCTCTACTCTAGTTAGGAATGGCTTGTGTACCATGAACACGATCCACTCAGATTCTCCCCATACAGAAACAGCAAGTTTTACTTCTCGAATCCCTGGTACTCGCTGGATTGCTGCAACAGTAAATAAGTTTACTCACACAGAAAAACTTATTGCTGGTGTTTTGGCTGCAATTCTTTGTGTAAGTACTATTGCCCTTATACTCACCATTAATAAGAAGTTTCTTGTTGAAATCCCAACTCAGGGTGGAATTATTACTGAGGGCGTGGTTGGTATTCCTCGCTTTATTAATCCAATCCTTGCTTTTACTGATGCTGATCGCGATCTAGCAAGCCTTATCTATGCTGGCCTTATGAAGTTTGATGGCGTTCGGGTTGTTCCTGATATTGCCAAAGACTATACCGTAAGTAATGATGGCCGCGTTTACACATTTACACTTCGTAATGATGTATTTTTTCATGATGGCACAAAGCTCACTGCTGAAGATGTAGAATTTACTATTCTTAAAGCTCAAGATCCAGAACTTAAAAGTCCTCTCCGTGCTTCATGGGACAAAGTTAAAGTTGAGCGTGTCAGTGAATACGTAATTCGTTTTACTCTTGATCGAGCATATGAACCTTTTATTACCAATATGACTTTGGGAATCTTACCCAAGCACATTTGGAATACTGTAGAGCCTGAGCAATTTACCTTTAGTAACTACAATATTGAGCCTATTGGTGCAGGACCTTTCCTTTTGGATAAAATCATGAGGGATAAGGGTGGCTTACCTACTGCGTACGAACTTATTCGTTTTGACGAATTTCATACCGGTGAAGCTTATCTTGATGGAATCACTCTTCGCTTTTATACCAATGAACGCGAACTTATTGATGCATACAATGAAGGCATTATTGATGGCATGAATTCTATTTCGCCTAAAGAAGCTCAGCGACTTAATTTCCTTTTGCCAAGCCTTACTATTGAGCGCGTTGCTTTGCCCCGCATCTTTGGAGTCTTTTTTAACCAAAGTCAAAATGAAGTTCTTGCTTTGCCCGAAGTTCGCCAAGCATTGTCAGTAGCTATCAATCGCGAGCGCATTGTGCAAGAAGTTCTTGCTGGATACGGAGTACCTATTGATTCTGCCCTTCCTTACAGCCTTACAAGTTCAACAACTCGCACAAATGCTGAACCTCTTAAAGCAATGCTCAGCACTACAACTGAAACATTTATTACTGACGCTCGGTCAATCTTAACCAAAGCTGGTTGGACTCTTGCTTCATCATCAGATACAACAAGCGGTTCAATACTTGTTAAAAAGACTAAGACCGGTTCATATACTCTTGATTTTACTTTGAGCACTTCGAATGCTCCCGAGCTTAAACGTGCAGCAGAACTCGCTCAAGAACAATGGGAAAGACTCGGCGCTCGAGTTACACTTAAAATCTTTGAAACTGGCGACCTTAACCAGAATGTTATTCGCCCTCGAAACTATGATGCCCTTCTTTTTGGAGAAGTAATTGGCCGCGACCTTGATCTTTTTGCCTTTTGGCATTCTTCACAAAGAAATGATCCTGGACTTAATATTGCACTCTATACCAATAGCAAAGTCGATAAACTCCTTGAACAAATTCGTACCGAAACATCTGAAACTAAGCGAAAAGCGCAGTTCAAAGAACTTGATACTTTGATTAAGAATGACGACCCTGCAGTATTTATATTTTCTCCAGACTTTATTTATATAGTTCCTCCACAACTCCACGGAATGAATCTTCAACACATTACTACATCAGCCGACCGCTTTAGTAGCGTTGCCGATTGGTATGTCGATACAGAGTACGTGTGGAAGTTTTTTATGCAGAGTGAACTCTTACAAAAATACGCTTTTATTAAATAAATTATTAAAAATTATCATTAACATTATAAAAAATATATGACAACAGAAATAACACAAACAAAGACAGACGGAGCAGCATCACATGGTGCTGGTCACAACACATCACACCGTGCGCACGGCGCTGGTGCCCATACTGGCCACACAGGTCACGGAGCTCATCGCGGTGCACGCGGCGATCACCGCCCTCGCCGACCACACCCGCATCATGCAGGTGCAGCAGGTACAGGATTAGGTGGAGCACACCGAGCAGGAGGACATCGACCAGCCGGAGCACGCAATGCTCGTGGCGGTAATCGTATGCGCCGCGGTATGGACAGACCAAGCTCAACACCGATTGATACTCAAATTCACAAAAAGGTTGAGGATATTATTCCAGCAATTGGCGACAATATTCGTATTATTCCCCTTGGAGGAGTAGAAGAAATCGGTAAGAACATGACAGCCATTGAATACGGTAACGACATTGTTGTTATCGACATTGGTTTTCAGTTTAAAGATGAAAACACTCCTGGTATCGACTACATTCTTCCTAACACTAAATACCTTGAGGAGCGACAGGACAAGGTACGTGCAGTAATTATTACTCACGGCCACCTTGACCACATTGGAGGTGTTCCTTATGTAATGCCACGTATTGGTAATCCACCACTCTATACTCGAAACCTTACTTCGGTTCTGATTAAGAAGCGACAAGATGAGTTTCCTCATATGCCACCTCTTGATATTAAAATCGTCGAGAAAGATGAGGTGATTCGCATTGGTGATCTTAAGATTAAATTCTTTGCAGTAACTCACACAATTCCTGATGCTATGGGAGTTATTGTTGAAACTCCTTATGGTTCAATTGTTCACACAGGTGACCTTAAGCTTGATCACGTTAATGGTATTCCAACTGATGAAGAAAATGCCGAGTACGAACGAGCTTTCAAAAATGAAAAGGTTCTTTTGCTCATGGCAGACTCTACTAACGTAGAAAACCCAGGATTCTCTATGCCCGAAAAGCAGGTGCATAAGAATATTGAAGAAATTATTCGAACAGTAAAAGGCCGCCTTATTATTGCAACATTCGCATCTCTTCTTGAGCGTATGCTTAAGATTGTTGAGTTTGCTGAAAAATATGGCAAGAAAGTTGTTGTTGAAGGTCGCTCAATGAAAACCAACATTGAGATTTCAATGAAGTTGGGAATCCTTAAGCCAAAAAAGGACACCCTCATTACCGTTGATGAAATGGATAACTATCCGCCTGAACGAATTATTATTCTTGCTACAGGTGCTCAAGGAGACGAATTCGCAGCCATGATGCGAATGTCAAACAAGACGCATAAGTATGTAAAGATCAATAAGCGAGACACGATTCTTTTGTCATCGTCTATTGTTCCTGGTAATGAACGATCAGTGCAGCGACTTAAAGATAACCTTTCTCGACAAGGAGCTCACATTATTCACTACAAGATTGCCGATGTCCACTCTTCTGGACACGCAAACCGCGATGAAACAGCTTGGATTCACAAAAAGGTAAATCCTAAGTTCTTTGTTCCAGTTCACGGTTACCACTACATGCTCCGCGTTCATGGAGACATTGCCCGCGAAGCAAATAATCTTCCTGAAGACAATGTGATCATTCCTGATAACGGCTCAATTATTGAGATCCAAGAAAAAGGTACAAAGATTGTAAAGCTTAAAGAAAAGGCTCCATCAGGTATTGTTATGGTTGACGGTTTCTCTGTGGGAGACATTCAAGAAGTGGTGATTCGAGACCGCCAAATGCTTGCTCAAGATGGTATCTTTATTATCTTCGGTATTGTTAATGCTCAAACAGGAAAGCTCAAGAAGTCGCCTGACATTATTTCACGAGGCTTCGTTTATTTGCGCGAATCGCAAGAGCTTTTGCATCAAGCACGAACTATTATCAAAACAACTATTGATGAAGGTTCACAAGGAATGAATCCAATTAACCTTGATTATGTTAAGAATGAAATTACTGACAATGTAAGTAAATTCCTCTTCCAAAAGACAGCTAAAAGACCAATTGTTATTCCGGTGCTCTTAACGGTATAACAGATCTGCAAAAAAGCACCGCGAGGTGCTTTTTTCATATGTATTTAATAAAACCCACACTTATTGCCAATAAGTTTTTGGGGTACATGCTATAATTATTTATATGCTTCACCATCCGCACATTCGTAAGCGACGCAGCTTATACACTCTATTAACCATTGGTTTCCTTTTTGGTTTACATGCAGCTTTGCCGGTATATACCAATTCAAGTTTTCTCGAAACTATTACCGATGAAAATGTTATTGGTTGGCTCTACACTTCGGGCGCCCTACTGACAATTATTGGTTTTATCATTGTTCCACATATCGTTGAGCGTATTGGTAATTACAAAACCTGTATTTCCCTCTTAGTTGCGCAAATCATTATTATGTTTGGTTTGTCGACAACACAAAATGATGAATTGATCATGTTGCTTTTCGTTCTATCGATTGCAACAACAAGCCTTATTACCTTTACCATTGACGTATTTATCGAAGCAAAAACATCTATTGGCGATACAGGCAGAGTGCGCGGCCTATTTTTAACCGTAGTTAACTCAGCTTTTCTTTTGGCGCCAATGCTTGCTGGTAGCCTTGCTGAAGGTGGCGATTACCGTGGAATCTTTGCAATTGCTTTTGGACTCTTAATTCCCCTCTTGTATATTATTCACTCAAACTTTGATCACTATAAGGATGCCGAGTACTCACATGAAAAGTTTTTGACGACGGTGCGCCATGTGGTTCACAACAAAGACTTGCGCGCAATATTCTCGGCTAACCTTATTTTGCATACATTCTATGCTTGGATGGTTGTGTATACGCCAATCTACCTTAATTCAACGCTTGGTATGTCGTGGGAAAGCATTGGTATTATCTTTACTATCATGCTTTTACCTTTCGTTTTCGTAAACTTTCCTTTGGGAAAAATTGCCGACACTCGCTTGGGCGAAAAAGAACTTATGAGTGCAGGTTTCCTTTTGATGGGACTTTCTACTTGTGCTTTGGCTTTTATTACGACACCAAGTGTTTGGCTCTGGTCTCTTGGACTTTTAATGACACGTATTGGGGCTGCCACTGCGGAAATTATGATAGAGACATATTTCTTTAAAAAGGTTCCACAGCAAGATGCTCATGTTCTTGGACTTTTTAGAATCACTCGCCCCGGTGCCTATATAGCTGCTCCCGGTCTTACAGCAATTGCATTTATGTTTACCCACAATTACACCTATATGTTTATAGGCCTTGGAATTCTTGTACTCTTTGCTCTTCGCTATACACTCAGCATTAAAGACACAGCGTAATATTTACGAATTATTCTTGAGGCCTGCTAAATACTTTTCTACCGTAGGAGCATCTGAATCAGCAAGAATGTGGCCGTCAATATCAAGCGTAGGTGCTTTTGTTTGTCCTGACTTTGTTTTCATTTCTTCAAAGTATTGAGGGTTAGTGAGGACTTCGCGCTCTTCATAAGCATAGCCTTTTTCATTAAGAAAATTAAGAACCCCCGTGCACCATGGGCAACCTCGTTTTGTATAGATAATAATGTTCATAGTTTTTATAGAATTTAATAAATCTGCACAATAAGTTTTGGCTATATGAGCTTACATTCAATAGCCATGAAAAGTGGGATTTCTTTTCGCATACGATCTTCTTCAAACTTTCGTGGGCCTGGGCCACTTTCTTTATGAGAAATCCATTCTTCGATTCGAGTAATTGCAAAACCAGTTTTTGCTAATGATTTTACATACACCTGCAAAGGTCGATTAAATGAAACTGTTTCGATTTTTCGGCGAGGGTCATTGGTTCCTGGGGTCATGTCAATCTTTTCTCGAGACTCTGACATATAGGCATCAATGCGGCGATATTGCTTTGGCTGTTGTGAATCTTTTGTTTCATCCCAACCCCAACTTGAACGCTTAATTGCGCGGAACATAGGGTGATTGAGCACAAGGACAAATGAGCCGCCCGGTTTAAGTACACGAGAAACTTCGGCAAAAACACTGTGTATGTGTTCAATATTTTGAATTGCCAAAATAATCATTGCTTTATTAACCGAGCGAGGGCCGAGGTAGGCAATACGCTCTGCTGGCGAAACGTGGTAAATAATTTCATTGCGGCGTGTACCAGTTTTTGGCGTTGCATTAGTTTCGAGTTTTTTTGCATGAGCAATGAGCTCGGGAGCAATGTCAGAGGCAGTGATTTTTGCTCCAAGCTGAGCAAAAGCACGTGCAAAATAACCCTGGCCACAAGCAAGGTCAAGAATATGATCTTCGGGACCTGGATTAACTAAACGGAGTAAATTGGGCAAAACAACATCTGATTGATAGGTCGAACTTTCATGTTCAAGGAGGTTGTTATACCAACCAGCCACACCGCCCCATGATGTTGGGTTGGCATTTTTTGTTGTTTGGGGTCGAGGCCGTGAATCTGAGCGTGCTGCGCGGGGGCCATCATCTCGGTACTGGCCACGATTCTGCCCTTTTCGGTGGAGTTTTTTCATGGCAATATTGTACCATTTAATTCAAAAATTAGCTCTTTTCTTGTTGAAATAAAAGCCGTATACTACCACCACACTAACGTATTAAATACAGATATATGGCTACAACCTTTAAAATTGCGAATATTATTGGGCGAGAGATTCTTGATTCACGCGGCAATCCTACTGTCGAAGTTGATGTTATTTTGAAAGACGGCTCACTCGGTCGAGCTGGCGTTCCATCAGGCGCTTCAACTGGCTCACACGAAGCTGTAGAGCTTCGCGATGGCGACAAGCGCTATAACGGTAAGGGTGTTGCCAAAGCTGTTAAAAACGTTAATACAACTCTTAAGAAGGCTTTGGTTGGCAAGGCTTGGGAGCAGCGCTCACTCGACGAAGCAATGATTGCTCTTGATGGCACAGCTAATAAGGGCAAGCTTGGTGCAAATGCTATTCTTGGTATTTCACTCGCTTTTGCTCGAGCAGCAGCAGCTTCACAAAAAATTGCTCTTTGGAAATACTTTAATCAAATTGCAAAGACAAAGAACACTGTTCAACTCCCTGTTCCTATGATGAACATTTTGAACGGTGGAAAACATGCAGAAAATTCTACAGACTTTCAAGAGTTCATGGTTATGCCTATTGGAGCAAAGTCTTTTAAAGAAGCTCTTCGCAATGGTGCAGAAATCTTCCACGCTCTAAAAAAGATTCTTCACGACAAAAAGCTTTCAACATCTGTTGGTGATGAAGGTGGTTTTGCTCCTTCTTTGCCTTCAAATGAAGCTGCTCTCCAGATTATTTCTGAGGCTATTGCAAAGGCTGGCTACACTCTTGGAAAAGATGTTGCTTTTGCCCTCGACGTTGCTGCAACTGAACTTTATAAGGATGGTAAATATCACCTTGAACGAGAAGGCCGATCACTTACATCAGCCGAAATGGTTGATATGTATGTAAACCTTGCTTCTAAGTATCCTATTGTTTCTATCGAAGACGGTTTGGCCGAAGACGACTGGGATGGCTACAAGCTCCTTACAGAAAAGCTTGGCAAAACAGTGCAAATTGTTGGAGACGATCTTTTCGTAACTAACATTGAGCGCCTTGCCCGAGGAATTGATATGCATGTAGGAAACTCTATCCTCATTAAGCTCAATCAAATTGGTACAGTTTCTGAAACTATAGATGCTGTAAAGCTTGCAAAGAAAGCTGGTTACACATCTATCATTTCTCACCGATCTGGTGAAACTGAAGACACAACAATTTCAGACTTCGTTGTTGGAACAGGAACAGGACAAATCAAAACTGGTTCTTTGTGCCGTTCTGATCGAGTTGCTAAGTACAACCAACTTCTTCGCATCGAAGAATCTCTTGGCAAGAAAGTAGTATTTCGCGGAGCAAAGGTATTTAAGTGTGAAAAGTAATACATAGCATTAAGTCCTAGTTAAGCCATAAGTGAACCGTAAAAAGAGCCTTCCGGGGCTCTTTTTGCTTATTATCCACAGAGCCCAGTTGACACCTTGTGTTTTTGTGCTAGGCATGCTATAATATTGACAGGTGTACGTTCACATGGTGTGAAGCTAGTACATATAGGGGGAAACCCCGGAAAGGTAACATGAAGCAAAAGTTCGTTCCATTGTGGACGAGCCTCATGCTCGTCCTTGTCCTCCTGGGGGTTTTCGCCCCCAATGTGCTCAGTCAGAGCACGAATAGTGGTGGCACTGCCGCACCTGCGGTCGTAGAACCTCAGTATCCCGGGGATTTTGTTCCCGAGGAGATTCCGACCACACTCGCGAAAGCACGTGAGTATGCCTTAGAGGCAGCTTACGGGCTCATTGTTGTGGTTGCCACTGATGTTAACTGGGTCCAACACATGTTTGTGTGGGACCATAAGGGAACATTGGAAGCCGGCATGCGTGCAGCAGCACAATCTGTTGCGCTGTCCGAGGTGTTTAACACCAACCTGACCCACCAGATCGTGGTTACGGCGGTTGATAAGGCAGCTGTTGGTGTGTATGCAAATACGCCCTGGCTGTACTACCGTCATGACAACAAGAAAAATTCTGTCGCCGCAAGTCAGGTGGCAGAAAAACTGGTAGTCAACTTCTACCCCGACAAGTTTGGGGTGATCGAAGTGGTCATGCCGTGGGTTGCAACCGCACACATCCGTGGCGAAGACATGTCTGGAAAGACTGTCCACATGGACGCAGCAAGCGATGGTGGTACGTCTCCATTCTTGGTTAAGCCGAACTTCGACGTTGGTGCAGTTAGGCTACCAATTCCCCTTACTGGATTCAAGAATGGGGTACTGGTTGTTAGTAACCAGTTCATGGAAGCCCACCACTTTGAACTACCGAGCGGCCGATTCATCGGCACCTTTGTAGAGCGGAGTGTCTCGATCTCGCCGATTGCGTCAGAACCTGGCAGAGTGCAGGTCACAGTGCGAGGTAAGATCGGGGAGACCGTCCAGGTTTTTGCTGGACCCTCACCTGAGTACATGGTGAGGCAACTCCACTCCGATAAGCATCTGTTTATTCAACCAGGGGGCACCCTCAGGCTGAAAATTGATGCGAAGGAGGACGCAAGCTTTTTCAAGGCTTTATACTTCAGTAGCCAGGAAGAAGCTCAGCGCTCGTTGAAGCGCTAAAGAAATATCAACCCTCAAAAAACCCCGACTTCGGTCGGGGCTTTTCTTTTATTATTTTATATTTCTTCGATTGTTGGATTTGATACCTGGACTTGAACTTTTTGCGCGGGAGTAGTAATTTGCTGTGCTGTAAGAGAATCGTTATAAGTACATGACATTAAATACGACGTTACACGTCTACTCTGGGTCAGGGTAACAGCTACCATCTGGGATTCAGCTGCCGTATTGCGCTCATTTGCTTCTAGGGATATCTTTCCTCCCCAGCCAGCGGGGTCATTCTGAGTGTTACTGAGAGTACAAGATGTAAATGTTCCCCCACCCTTGCGGATACTCTTAAGGGTAAACTCTTCACCATCGCGCACTGTTATTGTCTGATTATTCGCCGCAACTCCTCGAACACTTACAGCTTGAATCTTAAAGTCTGGAGTTGTTGATGTATCAGTGGTTGAACAATCAACACCTTGTGTACAAATTGGGTCGGGCCTATCAGTTACACGTGTTGTAGGCTTAATTGTAACCGTCTGAACAAACGGAGAATTTGTCCCTGTTGGTGTACAACTTATTGTGTACGATGTTGTTACCGATGGCTTTGCAATTGATGTTGAAATCATCGTATTGTTTGCGCCAGGATTTCGCTGGGCTGGTGTAAGACTTGTTGTACCATTCCAACCATTGCCATTTTGACTATTTGATAGCGTACAACTTGTAAACTCACCATCGAACCGGCGAATTGCTCGTAGAGTTACTGGCCCATTTGCAACACTCAATATTTGATTATTGCGAGCCAAACCGAGCTCTGCTGTTTCTGCTTGAATTTCTGTAGCTGGTGAGCCATCTTCCATAGAACATGTGCCTGAAATAATACATGATGTTGGCGTACCTGTAACACCTGGTGCCAAAGCTTCAACCTTAACATCCTCTGTTACAAGAACATTCGTTGCTGCATCACGACAGGTAATTTGATACTGGGTTGATCCTGTTCCCTGCAATAGACTTGTTGTAAACATTGTCTTATCTTTTCCTGGGTTTCGCTGGGTATCGGTAAGAGTTGTAACATTGTTCCAACCTGTTGTTGAACGGTTATTAGTGAGCGTACAAGCGGCAAATGATCCAAGACTTCGGCGAGTTGCTGTAAGTGTAATGCTTTGACCGTTTGATATAGTAAGTGTTTGGCCATCATAAGCAGTACCTGTAAGGCCTGAAACCTGAATATCGAGGTCTGGAGCAATAAGGACCGTCTGCACATTCACTGTCACTGATTGCACATTGGCAACAAGAGTTGTTGCATCAATACATGTAACTGTATATTGAATTGCTGCTTGTGTTGGGGCAACATTCTGATTCAACATTGTAGCTCCGGCACCTACGTTGCGCTCAGTGCTTGAAAGAGCTGTAAGACCATTCCATCCTGTTGCATTAACTGAGTTAGTAAGTGTACATGATGAATATGTTCCAGGATTTGTCTTTGTCAAAGCAAGATTGACTGTTGTTCCCGAGACGATTGAGAGCGAACCGTTATCTCGAGCTGTTTGACCATTTGCAGTAGCAACAAATTCATAATCAGGAACTGTTGGATCATCAGGACAATTTACTGTTTCAATACATACAGTTACAGGGTTTGTTACTCCAGTGCTTTGCGCTGCGACAGTAACTGTTTCGGTAACACTTGCTCCAGTTGCTGCATCACGACAGGTAATTTGGTACTGGGTTGTGCCAAGACCTTGAATAATATTAGTACTGAACATGCTCTGGTTAGCACTTACATTTCGCTGGGTATCGGTAAGAGTTGTAACATTGTTCCAACCTGTTATTGAACGATTGTTTGAAAGAGTACATGAAGAAAATGATCCTCCACCTCGGCGAACTGCTCCGATAGCAACACTTTGTCCATTGAGTATCGTAATCTTTTGTCCATCAGTAGCTGTAACTGTTTGGTATGTTGCTTGAATATCAAGATCAGGAGGCACGGTGGCAACTGGAGCAAGCTTAACTGTTACACTCTGAACATTTGCTGTATTCGTACTTGTATCACGACAGGTAATTTGGTACTGGGTTGTGGGCTGAGTTGGCGTTATTGTTCGACTCACCATAACTGCGCCGGCAGCGATGTTTCTTTGAGTATTGTTAAGTGCTACTGTTCCACCCCAACCACTAAGGTCAGCTGAGTTCGAAAGGTCACATGAAGCAAATGAACCTGGATTTGTTCGTGTTGCAGTAAGTGTTACCGAAGATCCCGTAGGAATAGTAATTGTCTCTGGTGACTTTGCAGTAACTGTTCCTGACACAGCACTGAGTGCGTAATTAGGAATATTTGGATCATCGGGACAGTTTACACCTTGGGTACATACTGATACCGGTGTTTCACCTCCAATTGACGGAGCTTGATAATCAACAAAAGCAAAGCATTGCTTTGATGCAGTATTTGTTGAGTTCGTACAACTTACTGAAAGCTGTGTATCACCATTTACTGTAATATTCGTACTGCCCTCAGCGGCACCACCTGTTGCAAAACCTGAGCCTGTACATGTACTGCCAGGATTACTGTACCAATTAACAGTAACTGTTCGTGGAATTACATTAGTTGTTGCAGGAAGAGTTTCGAGAGCACAAGCCTGAGTTGGTTGTGGACATGTTGGACATTTGACTCCGTTTGATCCATCACCATCCCACTTAATCCAACCAGTTGCCGGTGATCCCCATGAATAGCCACTAAAAGAAAGCTTAGAGTTGTCATAGGTAACACCTTGAGTTCCTTGATACCCGGGTGATTCAAAAAACTCTGAGTCAGAAAGTTTAACCCAGCCGTTCCAGCCATCAGTTCGCCCAATACCGTTAATAAAACGAGCCCAGCCAGCTACTCGGCCAGTTCCAAAGGTAAGCTGTGGTGCACAAGAAGCAAGAGTTGTGTCGCCACAACCTGTTGTATCTGCAGAGTTAAAACTGAGCCAACCCACGGTTGGTGCCCAAGCGTAACCACTCAAAACCCCAGCATCACTTACTTTAACCCCATATGCAGCCCCACCTGCACCTGAGTTTGAAGAGTTGAAACTAATCCAGCCAACATTAGGCGACCAAGCCCAACCTGTGAGTGGGTAATCAGCTGCTTGAGCAGTTTGCATACCTGTTCCTATGATTGCCACAGCAAATAAGAAAGACGCAACGATAGAAACAAAACTGCCCTGCACACTTTTTATAAATTTCATACTACGTGGGGTTATAAAGATACGTGAATAATTAAACTAATTATAGCACCCATCACTTACAAAAAACCTATACTATCCACAAGTATCAACAAAAAACCGCCTTTGCTGGCGGCTTTCTGTTTGTATTATTTTACCTGCTCTGGCTGAGGAGCCGGAGCTGGCTTCTTTGGTTCTGCCATAGTTTTATTATTATATATAACTCCCCGTGCGCACAGGAAGATGGATATTGCTATCCATGTCCTAAGTATACCTTTCGCCCTGCGAAGTAAGTGTAATTACCACAATCATAGACATTTTGTCAAAGTTATAATCTGTTTTAAGCCTTTGTTAAGGTCTACCCTGGACGCCTGCTCCATGTGGTGTAATAAGGACATGAAATGAGGCTTATAGTCAATGTTTAATTTATCTTTTTCGATATACAATATCGCTATGAATAAGAATACACACCCTCAACAAACAATGTTAATCGTTCTCGATGGCTGGGGCTATCGCGAAGTTGCACAAGATAATGCAATTATGGCTTCTACAACTCCACATTTTGATGCTGCATGGAAAAAGTATCCTCATAGTCTGCTCGCAGCTTCTGGCCTTGCAGTTGGGCTTCCTGAAGGCCAAATGGGTAATAGCGAAATAGGTCATTCAACAATTGGTGCTGGTACTGTTATCGATACTGACCTTGTTCGTATCGGAAAAGCAATTGATTCAGGTGAATACGAAAAGAATCCTGCTTTCACTGCCCTTTTTGATCATGTTAAAAAGAATAACTCGACACTCCATGTTCAAGGGCTTGTTTCGACCGGTGGCGTACACAGTCACCAAGATCACCTTTTTGCTTTTCTTAAAGCAGCAAAGAAAGCGGGAATCCCTCGAGTTGCAATTCACGTATTTACTGATGGTCGCGACACTGGACCACAAACTGCTGGTCACTATATAGCAAGCCTCGAGGCAGTGCTCCACGAAATCGGTATTGGTTTTATCGCTTCTGTTTCTGGTCGTTTCTATGCCATGGACCGCGACAATAACTGGGACCGCCTACAAAAGGTAGAACAAGCCATTTTTGAATGTAAAGGTAATGTGTGTACGCTTAGACCTTCAGAGTACGTAAATAATTTGTACAAAGAAGGAAAGCTCGATGAACATCTTGAACCAATTGTGTGTCTTGGTGATGATGGTAAAGGCTGTGCAATTGCCGATAATGATGGAGTTTTCTTCTTTAACTTTAGATCAGACCGTGCGCGCATGCTTTCTTCAAAACTTCTTGAAAAGCAACACAAAAACAATATTTGCTTTGTAACTCTTACCGAATACAGTGCAGAATTTAAATGTCTTGTTGCTTTCCCTCCTATAAAGATCGAGACGACTCTTGCTGCCGAAATTTCAAAACAAGGATTTACTCAAGCACACATTGCCGAAACCGAAAAGTTTCCTCATGCAACATATTTCTTGAATGGTGGTCAGGAAAAGCCCTATCCAGGTGAAAAACATATTATGCTCGATAGTCGCAAAGATGTTCCTACGCACGATTTAGCACCTAAAATGCGAGCCGAGGGAATTGCCGACAAAGCCATTGAGGAAATAAATGCCGGTACTGATTTTATATTCATTAACTTTGCAAATCCTGATATGGTGGGCCACACAGCCAATGTCCCTGCTATTATCGAAGCAGTTGAAGAAGTTGATAAGCAACTCGGCCGTGTTCTTGAAGCTCTTAATGCTCGTGGTGGCGTAGCGTTTATTACCGCCGATCACGGTAATGCAGAACTTAACGTTGATCCTGAAACTGGCAAAAAGCACACTGCGCACACAACAAACCCAGTTCCTGCAATACTTACATCATCAACATTACACCTTAAAGGCCATGGTGGTCTTGCAGATATTGCTCCAACAATACTCAATATCATGAATATCCCCCAGCCTTCATGCATGAAAGGCACTTCGCTTCTTAAAGCATAGCTCTTAGCTTCTCCAGCTTGCACCCGATGAAATAATTCGTGTTGCGAGTATCATAAGTGCTACCCAGCAAGTTCCTAAAGCAAAAGCTCCTATTACATCTGATAGCCAGTGCACATTGAGGATGACTCGTAATGATCCCGAGAATATTGCTGCTCCAATACAAGCAATTACAAAAGAGTCGCGCACATAACGATTCTTGATTTTGCGAACGTATACAACAATAAGGATTCCAAAGAAAAGTGTTGCCGCCATTGCATGTCCACTTGGAAAGCTATAATCCGAAAGTGGTACATATGCTTCAAATGGACGCTCTCGCTCAACAAGTAACTTAAACGACGTATTGAGTAAAAGACCTCCACCCATCGACATAACAATAAAAAACATCTTCTTAAACTTAAGCCTGATGAGCTGATAACCAGCAAGAATAAGGGCTCCTGAAGCAAAAACTACAGGGCTGAGTATAAGCGTACATACGCTTGCTATATAAGTAACCATTTGCCAATAGTTATATTGCGAATTATGAAGTACCCACAAGGCTATTTGAGCATCTGCTCGAGCAAGTACCGTGTGCGAAGAAAAAGCATCTTGAATAATTACTCCAAACACCACAATTGAAATTACCGAAATAATGAGGGCTAGAGCGTGGTATGCATCAAAGATATGCTTGCGAGTATTTACATAGCGATACCCCCAAATGAAAAGACCTGCGGCAGTAACTGTTGCAGCAATAGCAGAACCAATATAGGTTCCAATAGCTTGGTAACTTGCACCAAAAAGATATCCTCCAAATACCATAACGAGTGACCAGAGTGTTGCTCCAATAAAATCGTATGGCCAAAATAGTTTGTGCGGCACATTAGTTACACCAGCAAAAAATGGTATGAGTGATCGAGTAATTGGATTATAGCGAGCAAATATAATTGCTTTACCACTATGCTTTCTAATAATTGCTTCTGTTTTTGCAATATGAGCATCGGTTACAAAAAAATATCGTTTTACGAGCGAAATAAACTGCAGCCCCACTTTGCGACCAAGAATATAGCCGACAATATCGCCAACCATCGAGCATACAGTAACGAGAGCAACAATATATGGTAACTTAAAGTATCCTGCATGAGCCAAGAAGCCGGCAAGGACCACCATTGATTGTCCTGGAACCGCTGTTCCAATCATGGGCAAGCCCTCGATAAGAGTTCCTAAAGCCAAAATTGTATAGCCCCCTTTTGCTACGATTACTTGAAGATTTTGTACTAAAGGGATAATAAGTTCATTCATATTAAAATAGACTTTTCTTTGAAGAATATGCGTCAATATACGCTTGAGCATTTATTTTAGCACGAACTCCCTTTTCGCTCATATAGCGAATAAGGCCAAAAATTTTACGATTAAACCAAGGCCTATCATGGAGACCTGCAATAGACCATAGTATACCCACGTAGCCATTAGGATCCCTGCCATCAAGTTCATAGGTATCATTGAGCTTAATTGCATATTCAATTGCTTGTTCGGGGCTTTCTGTCCACTCTAAAATCTTCTTTGCCCAATACATGCGCATATACCCTGCCATTTTGCCCCGTATAAGCATTTCATTTTGCGCAGCATTCCACAATTCATCGTGCGTTCCTGCATCACGCAATTGTTCATACGTATAGGTATAATCACGCTTGTCTTTTATATGATTACGCAGGGTTTCTTGTGCCCACGTTGGAGCACCGCGAAGAGAATCATAGTCAGGATTATAAAAGCAAAAATTATCAGAGAGCTCGCGGCGTACTACAATTTCATCAAAGAAAGTCCCCCTGGAAAGTTCTTTAAGGGTTAACTTTTGAGTAAGACATTGAACTGCGTACTGGGCGCTTATTTGTCCAAAATGAAGATACGGAGAAAGGTTCGATTGACCTTGTACACTTGGTTCATTACGTACATCTGCATATTTCTTAAAACCCTGCTCAACAAAGTTTTGCAAAACCTTGTGAGCCGCTTGTGCACCAGGAATAATCCAATCAACAGGACCAACCTCGGTCGAAACTGTACATGAAGATCGGACCTTATCCCAATCAATTGGCGAATGGATGGAGTGTTTATTATGCCCCGCCAAATGTTTGCCCTTGCTCTTATTTGAATACACGTCCGAGACTTTGGGAAATGGCACAAAAAACTCTTTCATATGTTCTGCAAGCTTTGGTCTAAAGGTGCGAGCAGCAAATTCTTGCTTTGGCGAAGCAAGCCACGTAGGAACAATATTATGTGCATCAACTTCGATACAAGGAACATTACGAGTTGACTCTCGTGTATGCAAAAAATCTACAACTTGTTTTTTCCACTGTCGTGATATTTTAAGTGGCGAGAAATCTGTTACCAAAGCCCCGTACTTACTTTGTGCCAATGTATCAGCAATACACTCGGGCGGATTTCCTTGCAGAAGGATAAAATTAATACCGAGTTCTTGTGCTCTTTTTTCTACCTCTTCGAGGCCTTTAAGCATAAAATCATAGTGGCGCATTGTTGCACCTAAAAATGTTGGTGCGAGGGCAAAAACAATATCAAGATGCGTACCTGATTGCTCTGCAAGTTCTGCAGCATACACAAGGGCCCAGTTGTGGTCAATACGCTGATCACGGCTCATCCAGTACATAACCGGACCTTGTACTGTCTGGGGTATTGTATGTGCTGAGAGCATTCGAGCCCTTCGAGACAGACTTTGATTCATACATTTAGTATACACTAAAGTTATACACAGAGTTATGAAATAGTTCTCAATTTTTTATTACTTTTACTATCGACGATTAGGCTCGTTTTTACTATGATTATTCTATACTATGAAAGTCCTGATTATCGACGACGATGTTGAATTACTCGAATTCTTGCATGCAGCATTTATTCACGAAGGATGGCAATGTGATACTGCTTTTGATGGCCAAAAAGGATCATTTATGGCTCGGTCTAATGCATATGATTGTATTCTTCTAGACTACAATATTCCCAAACGTAAAGGCGATGCTGTATGCAGTGAAATCAGAGATACCGGCAAGTACACACCAATAATGGTAATTAGTTCAATTGATGAAACGCCAACGAAAGTTCAACTACTCAATTTAGGCGCTGACGATTATGTTACAAAGCCGCTCGACTATAGCGAAATTGTTGCCCGAGTTAAAGCCTTAATTCGTAGACCACCAACGCTTGAACAAGATATGGTTCATATAGGTGAACTCGCTATTGATATGAATCGCCAAACAGTAACGTATAACAAAAAGGGCGTATACCTTACTAAAAAGGAATACGGCCTTCTTGAATATTTAGTACGCAATCGAGGCACAATTGTCTCGCGCGGTATGATTATGGACCATGTATGGAATTCCGAGAGCGATCCATTTTCCAACACCATTGAAGCCCATGTACGCAACGTCCGTAAAAAACTTACTGAAGCCGGAGCTCTAAATATTATTAAAAATATTCCAGGCCGAGGCTATTCAATTGGCTATGAAATATAATTACCGTGTTTTTACTTTGCCACAACAGTAACTTTCTTCATTGCTGGAGGTGTCTGTGGTCTATCTTCATAGTCTGTTTGCAAAGCAGCAATTGCATCTACAACTTCGATACCCTTAATGACACGGCCGAATATTGTGTATTTATGATCAAGCGGATAGTCTGCATGCATAATAAAGAACTGGCTTCCATTAGTATTTGAACCAGCATTTGCCATTGCTACTGTGCCCCGCTTATATCCATTTTTGTATGATTCTGTAGTTGGTGAAAGCTCATCAGCAAAACGGTATTCTGGACCACCGCGGCCTGTTCCTGTTGGATCACCGCCTTGAATCATGAAGCCAGGAATTACTCGATGGAAAATTACATTGTCATAAAAACCTGCTTTAGCAAGAGCGACAAAATTTGCTGTTGCTAGTGGAGCATCATTGTCATATGTCTCAATCACAATTGTTCCGAGCGTTGTTTCGATCGTAACAGTATGTGTACCATTTGGTAAAAGTTTTTCTGGGCGAACTGGTGCTGTTGGTTTCATAGTACTTTTAATTGGTTGTTGATTCTGAGTACTTGTACTCGTTGTAGCAACAACATTATTATCTTTAATTATTACAGGAATAGCATTTGTATTGTCTACAGGCTGCACTCCTCGTTGTGACCTAGAATACATGTAGAGGCCGCCAAGTGCAAGAATACATACAAGGGCAATGATATGTGTACGTGTAAGCATACGAGTATTTTACTATATTTGCTCAGCAAGGTTAATAAGAAGAGGAATCACCTTTTCGCGAGCATCTGCAATAGAACACTCTAAAAAGCACCCTGCTGCTTGCTTATGGCCACCACCACCTAATTCGGCAGCAACCTTGCTTACATCATACTTACTACCATCAGAAGATCGTAGACTAACTTTAACTTTCATATGACCCTCTTCGACAAAGCCAGCAGAAATATGAGTACCCTTAACTAAACGCAAAACGCCTGCAATATAACTTGCTGAAGTTTTTTCATCAGGGATTTCGTACTTCTTTAACTCTTCGTGCGAAACCCAGCTCGCCATGACCTTTCCCCCAGCAAAAGATGTTGTATTTGCTAAAGCAAGTGACTGGAAAGCAATATCGTGTACAGTAAGCTGCCGTTCAAAAACATCGAGTACTGCCGAAATTAAAGGGGCATGCTCACGGCATGAAGCCGCAGCTCGCAATGTTGCCCCAGAGCACGAAGCATACTTAAAGCCTCCTGTATCGGTATACATTCCAATAAACAAAAGTGTTGCTCGTTCTGGTGTTATTTTTTCTCCCCAGGCTTGTGCTAAGTCATAGACCATATGCGCGCAAGCTGGATAGGTGGCATCAACCCAATTGTATGTACCATAGCCAGCGTTTGAAGCATGATGATCGATAACAATAACATCAAGATTCTCGGGAAATTTTCCATCGAAACTTCTTGATATCATTTGCGGTGCTGAACTATCGAGCGATACATAACAATCAAAATCGAGCAAAGAGACATCTGCAAGTTTTGCATGAGTCAACATTGAGCTTAGGGGCAGGCTTGCCAAGCTATCAGGCAGTGGAGAATCCCCTGTTATTACCGTCACTTCTTTGCCCCATCCTTGAATAATGTTTGCCAAAGTTACCGTTGAGCCGTAACTATCTGCATCAGGACTTGGATGCAAGTGCATTAAAACCTTACGCTTTTTACTCAGAATATCTCGAATTTTTTCGGCATTATTATGCATATATTATTTTTGTTCTGTAGTGCTGCCTGAAAAGTTTCCTGTTGATTTAATTTCGGTACCAGTGTTAATACGCAATATATACCAAGCTATAAGCCCAAGACCAAGTATTACAAATACAACAACAACGATTGTTAGAGCATGTGGATACTGAACAGTAAAAGGAACCTTGGGTGGTACTGGCGCCATATACTCGGCATTAACTTTAACATCACCTAAATATGCTCGTACAACTTCTTGAGCCGAGATAAAACGTGCTAATTCTTGAGTGTCGTAGTTTGGAGCAAGTGCTCGTGGGTTTCCGTATACAAGTTCATAATTACCCGATACTGAGCCATCAAAAATCAAAGAACCGAGTGGTCCTTTTACACGCAATGTTTTACCAAAATCAAGTGGAGCACTATCGCCATTTGCAATAACTATTTTAATGTATCGAGCTACTACCGGAGAAAATTCAATAGTATTAATTGATCCTACAAATGTCTGGCTGCGGAGCGAATATAAACGGCCAACACCTGCCTGACTGTAGTCTTTTCCATCAACTGAAGTTAACACTGTTGCTTGGCGAGCAAAGTTACCTTCGCCCAAACTTACACCGATCTCAGAAACATTGTAGAGTCTACCAAGATCAGCAGTAACAACTGATGCTTTTGTCTTTGGATCAAGCGCCACAGTTTGTTCTACTGTATGAGTATATGTTCGAGGAATTACACTTTCTGCAGACGATTCGATTCTTACTCCATCAATTATAAGTGCACCCTCAGTACCAGCAACAATCTCTATCTTAAGATAACGACTTGTCATCTTAGGAAGACTCACTGTTGTATATGCTTGTCGTACACCTCCAGAAATATTTTCTTGGAAAGAATAAATATATCCTGCATCACTTACCAATCTCCACCCTGCACTATCTATACCCAGCTGAGCATCGGCAGCATATACCTTAACCTGTCGATTAAAATTATTATTGCGAACTTTGAGTGTTATACCCGAATAAACAGAATCTGTCCCGACATCAAGCAGAGCAAATGTATTTCCATCTCGAGAAGATGTATTGAGAAGTTTTGCTTGTACTTCATCTGTTGCAAAAGTTGTTCGGTGCACAACTGCATACGAAACCTCTTCTATACCATTGCGTACAATACGAATTGATGAACCTTGTGGGTCTACACCAGTTACTGATTCAGGAATTACAACCTCAACAAAAGGTTGAGTGCTATTTGCTCCGTTATATTCAATATCTTGTGAATACTGCCACATTTGTGGCTCATATGCAGCCTGCGCAGCAGCTCCAAAGAGAGCTATACCGAGCACAAGAGCAGCTGTTGTTCCAATGAGGCGATCTTTGTATTTTGCATATACGAATGATGCTATAAGAGCAAGTGCTCCAACACCAATTGTTGCCACTATTTTATAGATTGGACCGAGTGACCATACCCGAGCAATGACAAGAACCATGGTAAATACAAAGAGGACGAGGCCGAGTTTTCGTGGACCGGCAACTCGCTTTACAAAACCTACGAGCGTTAAGAATGCTGCATAAATTGCGTAGAAGATATAGATAATAGTATTTGCTGTATTACCAAGTTTCTCTGCAAGTTTATTGGCTTCTGCATAGGCCTCTTCTTGTACATTATCTGCACTTCTACCGCTATACATAAGTGCTGTTTGAGCTTGATTTGAAGCTCTATCATATGCAGCACTTGCCAAATATGAGTAGAACTTAGTTACCTGTGAAGTTACCGTAAGCAAGAAGAATACGTTTGCCACAACAAAGAATATGGTAATACCTCGCTTTTGTATTTCTTTTGTAATGCTTCCGCTGCGATAGTAAATGAAAGCAATAATACCAGCAATGACAGTTGTGAGCATCATCGCAAAGAATCCTGTATTGAGGATTGGAACAAACGGTTTTGATGGATTAAACAATGTCCATTCATTAATGAGGATAGAGCCGGCTCCAAGTGCAAATACAATTGCTCCCATAACCTGGAATCCACGATCTTGAATACGTGAAGCAAGATAGTACAAAACAAGAGATTCAATAACCCAAGCTACGCCGACCCAAACACCATCAAACTGCAATTGCACAGCAACAGTAAGGAATGTTGCCATAATTCCTGCCATAACAATTGATACATACACCTTTCCTTGAGTTACGGTGTGTGCAATATATGCTGCAATTCCAGCATGAAGAGCTCCGAGTACCGCACCAATTCCAAGGTAATCAGAATATTCTTCTACAAACAAGATGTACATAGTGACTGCCCCAAAGAAATAAGCGAGCGTTGCTAGAACAATACCTGTTTTATCATACTCACTTTGTGCCCGATTCATGAGTGCAATTCCCATTCCTACAAACATTGTTGTCCAAAGGAGTGCAAATACAGCAACAATTGCCAACAGAGTATTACTGTACTCAGTTACATACCAAGAACTAAATGCAAGAGCAATGCCAATTGCGGGTAAATATGCCAAGTATGTCCAACCCCTTCTCAAAATAACTGCGGAAATTCCAATTGCCGCAATCGTAATGTATGCTGCCACACCAATGAAACTCGTAGTCTGAAGATCGAAAATAAGTGGAGCAAGGAAAGCGCCAATACTTGCAATGACAAGGAGTGATTGTGCTCGTAGAACCGTACTTACAATACATACTACCGCTGTAATTACAATGAATCCCGCATAGGCGGCCGACATTGGAATAAGCTGATAAAAATCATAGGCTGCATACACTGAAAAATACAGTATTGTTGCACCTCCACCCATAAGTACCGCTCCATATTCTTGATACTTTGCATACAAGTAATGACCTAGAGCAAATATACCCGCTCCACCAACTAAACCAAGCATGATTCTTCCTGCTTCGCCAATCCAATTATTATCAAAAGCATATTTCAAGAAGAATATAGCACCGAGCACAACTGCGCCAATACCGATTCTACCCAAAATAACTCCAGCCGATTCTTCTTTATGAACTTCTACTTGTTGCGCCTGTGGTTGCGGTGCAGCAGTATTTGCATATGGAGCATAAGAAGCGTGTGGATTATAACCACTTGCTGTTTTAGGAGCAATTGGAGGAATGAGTGGATCAGGCCTTACTGCACTTGGTGTTGGCTGTGCAGTATTTGACGAAGACTGAACAGTATTTGTCTGTGTATTTACCTGCACAGTTTGTTCCGGCATCTGCCGAGAAGTCTGATTTAAACGCTCAAAAGCGCGAACATCTTTTTCAAGAATAGTAATTCTGTGCGATTGTCGCATAAGAGCGATAATGAAAACTACACCTCCAATCAAAAAAATAAAATCCATAAATTACTTTTTAAAGCTATTATTAACCACTTGATACACCTTTGAAACTTTAACTGTTGGCTCTGCTGTAAAAGGTTCACTCGGCTTTCGATCAAGAGTCGAGACTTGTATTGCATACTCCGAACCCTTTTCCATAATTGGTGCCGCTACAGCTACCGTTATATTGTCGAGCTGCACTCGATCACCTAAAAATACATAGTCTTTCTGTACAAATCCTTGTTGAGTGTCGTTAAAACGAACTATATATAAGAATGAACCTGAACCACCACCATTTACCACAAGTGGAACAAGAACATCTTTTCGTACAACTGTATTGTTTGCATCATACACAGGTGCCTCGATCACGGGGTCGCCCACTGCAACTGCTCCAGTTGTGGTATAAGCAACTCCATCTTCTGCTGGGATAGAAAATTCTGCTTGGCCAGAACTCAAAGTAACCGCTACATCAAATTCAGGCACCTTAATACTCTGCTCTGCAATACGCTCATGGATTGTACCTTCAGTAGTATTAGTTGGACTACCGGTATTGGTATTCCACAAGCCAAACATTAATGGTAATGCTGAAAGTATTCCAAGTGCAATAATAAGAGCACCAAAAACAAGGGTTGTATGAAATCTATTCATACGTATATTATACCCCAATTATCGAGTCATGCGCACACGAGTTATGTCTCGAGGATATAAGAAGTCCAAAGCCCATTCAGCACCAATTCTGAGGCGCTTTCTGAGTGAGGCAAATTTAAATAAATAAACCGTACGCCAGATTATCCAAGCAATAAAACCGCTGATAGTTATACCCATAATTTGACCAACTGCATCATAGGTACCAAGTGAAACAAGTACCCCTGGCGAAGAAAACTTAAAGTCTTTGAAATCAGTTCGTAGAGTTTTGCGCACATCAGGATGAAGCGTATGTGCATTCTTCATTACAAGATCCTTAATATTATGTGCGATTGTTGTAGCTTGTCGTACTGCTACTTGTGCCATCATTGGATCTGGTTTTTTGGTCGCTGCAACATCACCCAAAGCAAAGATATCGTAAATACCATCTACTTCGAGCGTGGGCTTTATGAGGATTCTACCTGATTTTGCAAACTGAGCGCCTTCAATATGCATTTTAACCGGCTTAACACCAGCAACCCACAGTGTGAGCGCAGAGTGAATTGCTGTACCGTCGCCAAATTCCACATGATCATGAGTTACATTAGTAACCGTCGTTCCTAAATACACATTAACGCCTTTGTTTTGCAATCTTATAAGTGCAGCTTTGCGCACAGATGGATCACATTGTGCTAAAAGGTCAGGTGCAGCAGATACTAAATTAATTGTAATCTGATCTTTAGATATTCCTGTATTTTTATAGTAAGCGCACAATGTTTCGCGTACAAAATCAGAAAGCTCACCTGCCATTTCTACTCCTGTAGGACCACCTCCAATAATACTAAAAGAAAGGTGCGCTGCGCGCGAAGCATGATTGTGTGACTGAGCAGCCTTTTCGCATTGATCAATAATTGCCGAGCGAATGTTAATAGCGTCTTCGAGACCCTTAAGAGTGAGCCCGAACTGCTCTGCTCCAGGAGTTCCATAAAATTGGGTTTCGGCACCAACAGAAACAACGCAATAATCATAACTAAAGTTACCCAATCGAGTTTCTACAACTTTAGCAATTGAATTTACACCCATCACCTCGGTCTCTACAACATGAACATCCTCGCTTGCAAAAATCGTTCGCAATGGCTCTACAACAGAATACGGCGACAAACCCCCAGTCGCAACCTCATGGAGTAAAGGAGTAAAAACAAAATAATTGGTACGATTGATAATGGTAAGCTTAATGTGCTTACTGCGAACCAAAGGCAGAAGTTTTCGAGCGGTATATACACCACCAAAACCAGCCCCGACAATAATAACGTGTGCAGACATACCTATAGTATACACCAAGAGTTTTAGTACTTACGTATTACACCCTTAACAACTGCCCCAATGCGCAAATCATGCTCTGGGTAAATTGGTTTATAGTTTTTATTTGCAGGTTCAAGCCAAATGCGACCAGATTTTTTTCGTAAATATTTCATTGTCCAACCACCATCGACTTCGGCAATGACGATGTCACCATCTTTAGGTTCGCCTTTACGCTCTGCCACAACTAAATCACCTTCATGTATGCCGGCTTCTATCATACTGTCACCCTTAACTTCAAGAACGTAGGTTTTTTCGGGATCACGGACTAAATACTCATCAAAGCTAATAGTATCGAGTACGGCTTCTTCGGCAATAGTTGGCATGCCGGCTTCGACAAGACCGAGAAGTGGAACTTCGTTCATGAGGCGTACAGGTAAAAGTCTGCCTGAAGAGTCTTTTTCGAGCACTCCTTGCTCTATAAGCTTATGAACAATTTTTGAAACCGCATTCTTTGATTTTAATCCAATGAGGGTAGCAATTTCTTGGTAACTTGGCATGCGCTTTTCCCTCTTGTAAAAACCAAATATTGCATTTTTGTAATCTGAAATCATACTAGAACATAAATGATGTTAGTGCCCCTGCAAAGCGAGCAAAGAAACTCTGTGTCTGAATTGGTCGAACTTTTGGTCGACTTGATAGATTTGAGAGCTGAGCCACAAGGAAGCGGTGTCGGCGAGCTTCATTTTTATAAGGGAGACCGCGTATAATCTTGAGGTCAATCACATCATTGAGATTGTTGATTTCACGCTGAATTTCTTGAATCAAAGTTGTTTTGCTCATATGTTGTATTGAATTACTATGTATATAGTATAGGTGAACGACTGTTCACCGTCAATAAACAATGTGGACAACAACCATTCTAGAACACACTCTTATCGTGAATTCAATATCTTGCGAGTATTTACTCCGACATATCCTCGCTGATCCAAACCATTTTTCTTTTGGAGTTCAATAACTGCTGCTTTAGTTTTTTCTCCATAATATCCAGTTACAGGACCTGCATAAACACCGAGTTCAATGAGTCGCTTTTGAAGCTCTTCTACTTCAGAATTCTCCATGCCGAATTCCAAAAAGTTTTTAAACTCAAATCGAGCACTCTGCTGTGGAATTTGCGGAACCACTTGTGGCACAGTCTGGGACTCAATGTTTTGAGGTGCTGGTACTGAAACTGGGTTAGAATCTCCTGAAATAATAGTATTGAGCAATTCGCGAGTTAATGGACCAACTGTACCTACACTTGGTAAGCCGTATTGCTTTTGCAATTCCCGTACACCGGCCAGAGTTTTTATTCCAAAGAATCCTGTTGGTGGCACATCTATCATTCCCCTTTCAAAAAGAATTGCTTGAAGCTGTCGAACTTCGGTACCGATAGAACCAACACTAAGTTGTTGTGTGAATGTTCGTGGATTATTAGATGATATTCCCTGAGAAGAATTTTGCTGACTTGTATTTGGTAGCACAGTTACAGCTGGGGTCTGCACTGATGCTGGAGTTCTTCCTACATACGTTCTACTTGATCCGCCACCGCGACGCGAAGATCTCGCGGTTGGCGTGGCTGGCGCTTCTACGGCTGGTGCAATTTGTGTTGTAAATGTCTCAATTGAAGACGTAGCTTCATTCGCATATGCATCTAAGCTTAATACTCGATAGTAGTATGTTGTACTTGCAATAAGACTCGACAAAGTTACGCTATGTGATGTCACCAACGAAGAGCCAAGTGTCGACAAAGAACCTAGACTTAATGTTGTTCCGTATTCAACCTGCGAATCCGAAGCCTCATCAGTCGTCCAAGTAATGAGAGCAGCTGTCGAACTCGTACTTGTCGCATTAACACTACTTATAATTGGACTCGTAAGATCTGCCGTAAGGTTTAATAGTGTCGAGACGGTGTTGGCATTTCCTGCTAAATCTGTATATGTAGTTGTGCCTAGGACAAGATTCATTGCACCTTGTGCAACCGGTGCCACATTAAATGTGTACACACTTTGAGAAGTTGTAGCAAATGACCCCACAGTTCCGTTTGTCACTGAGATATCATGTATTCCAAAAGTATATATATCACTTACACCCGTAACAGTGACAGTTGTTCCCGAAGATCCAACGGTACTCTGCCCAGCAGTAAGAGCAGCAGTTGGAGCTGTAGTATCAACAGTAACTGTTGTTGCACTTGAAGTTGCACTATAATCTGATCCAACTTGTTGCACTGCCGAAATTGCATAACTACCATCAGATAATGCTGATGAAGTAATTGTCCAAGTACCACCAGATTCTGAAGCAGAGCCAATGAGCGTACTACCCCCTTGATACAAATAGACCGTTGCAGAGGTTGATGCTGTACCCGTAAATGTTGGAGTCGTATCATTTGTAACTCGGTCAGAATTTGAAACCCCGGAATCAGAGGCCGAAGAAAGTGTCGGTGCAGCAAGTGTAGCTACAATTGCTTGAGTAGATGTTCCAGCGAGCGTTGTAATTGTTGTTCCACTTGATGTTGCAGTATTACCTGATGCATCCACTGAGACCACTCGGACATAGTACAAAGTACTTGTTGCAAGATCACCCACGGTAATATCATGCGACGTGACCAAAGAAGGATTAAGTGCGGAAAGTGTTCCATAGCTCAAAGTTGTACCGTACTCCACTCGAGATGTAGCAGCCTCATCAGTTGTCCATGTAACTCTAATATTTGTTGTTGCTGTACTTGTAGCAGAAAGACTTGAGACAACTGGCGGTGTCGTATCAGCAACCTCACCCGTACCCACTACTGCCGAGTTTGTTGTTCCTGAACCTGTAACTGTCTGCACCTTGTAGAAATATTGTTGGCCAGTCTGAACATCGAAAGTGTCAACAAAACTTTCAGTGGTTGAGCTTAAATATTCAGAAACTACATTCTGCGTAAATATATTATTTGTTGCGCGCACTAAATACACATCGGCAGAAGTTGGCTCATTATTGTCCCATGTAACTGTCACAGTATTACCCACTCGATTCACCGCAACATTAGTTGCAGCATCTGGACCATCGGTTGTTGGGAATTCAGTATCAAGATCCCAACTTGATTTCCATGGAATAGTCATAATGGTACCTGTACCCATAGTAATTGGTAGCCAAACATGACGAGAACCGTACAATGAACCATTGTTTACATCGGTATAATTAAATCTATCTCCCATATAGATATAACTTCCTGCTCGGCCTGGAATTTCAAGAATATGTGTTGTCTGTGATCTAAAAGCAAGTGTATAGTCTTCTTCTGCACTTGGAAGGAATGGGTTAACACGAGTTGACCATGTGCCAAGTACACCAGTTGTCGATGTTGCATACGTGTTCATGTTTGGAGCCCAACCTGAAAGTCCCGAGGTCACCAAATAGTGAATACCGTTTCTGATAAACATAGCTGGGGCTTCGCGACCATTGTGGTTAGCTGGGTTTAAGAATGTTTCTGTAGTACCAAGATAATCATCGGTGAGCAAAGAGATAAAGAACTTTGTATTGATACCGTTTGAATAAAGCACATATGCTTTACCATCAGCATCCTTAAAGAGGTTCATGTCGTTGAGACCTTCTCCATTTGGATTGTATGTTGTAGAAAAAATGGTAAATGGACCCGTTGGATTATCTCCGTATGCAATAAAAGCTCGAGAGTTTGGATAACTAATCACATTGTGACCCCACATAACATACTTACTTGTTGTGGCATTGTAAATCACGTGTGGTCGCTCAATAATATGCAATCGTCCTCCGTAAACAATTGGTTGTTCTTCGGTCCAGTTCAAAAGATCGTTTGATGAATATACCGAAACGCCCACAGCTTCGATTTCTGGACTATCAGTATTCATAATTTGACCGTACCAATAGTACTTACCGCGTGTGTACAAAATGTTTCCATCGTGTGACTCGATAAGGCGACTGTTCATGTCGTACCAATCACCCGCTGGGAAAAATCTTCGCTCAATAGAAATTCGAGCAGTCACTGAAGGTTCAGACACAAAGTAGTCCCCACCAACATTACTTACAGCAATAGCAATAACTTGTGTTGTTGTAGCGACTCTAAAGGGACCTGTATACAATTGCGTTGTACCTTGTGGCATTCCACCACTAAACACCGGTGTTGTACCATCGGTTGTGTAGTACAAAGTTGCATCAGTTGTTCGACTCGATAGTCGTACACGAATTGGGTCACGATAATATCCTCCTCCTGGAGAAACTCGTGGTGCTACAGGAATAAACGGTGACGATGTTCCTGCAAGACCGATGATTTTAAATTCTGCAAGGTTTGCACTTGAATAGTCAGCGGCAACTAATCGTAGATAACGGTAAGCCTGGCCGCCACTATCAACAGGAACTTCTGTCACATGACGCTGTGGAAAGTATGGTGGTGTATATGGTGTTGTACTTGCAACCGTATGAATAACTGTCCAAGGACCAGTCGTTGAACTTACGTTAGATCCTTGAAGCTGAACTCCATATACTCGGGCTGTATATCCACGACGTGGAGCTAAGCCAATTGCTGTAGGAATAAATGCTGCTTTGGCGTCAACGCTGGCATAAGCACCAGAAACTGTTGCAGAGTCCCACCATGTTTCAACATTGTTATCGTAGAGCTTTGCATAGGTGTTTCCACTGTTAAGATAACTTCCTGCGGTTCCGTTTTGATATGCGGGGTGAACATATAACTGAACCTCTCCATCAACATCAGCCAAAGGACATGCTGCTGTCGTAAATGAACGAGTTGTACCGTAGCGCGTACCGGCGACGTTTGTTGCATATGCACGATAGAAATATGTTGCTCCACATGCTAAATCACCTGTAACGGTCGTTGTTGCAAAGTCACCAACTCCAGACGTGCCTAAAATTGTTGATGTCGCGCCGAACGTTGTTGTGATACCGTATGCAATTCCTCGAGCTGTCGTACTTGCTCCACCATCAGATGTTACTGATCCTGCAAGTAATGCTCTAAAAGCATATACCGTTGTTGAGGCTAAAGTTGTTACTGTTGGTGCAACCGAGTTAAGTACAGTTACGTTAACTGCAGTCGATGTTGCTCTATTACCTGCAATATCTTGAACTGTGGCCGAAAGTGTGTGTGCGCCATCTGTTGTTGTGAGAGAGTTCCATGTAATTGAATATGGCGATGTTGTACCCGATGAACCAATAGGAGAACCATCGAGATTAAACTGAACTGACGTTACCCGAACATTGTCAGTTGATGTTGCTGTAAGTGTAACTGAACTGCCGACAAGTGTTGCCCCAGCAGCTGGAGCTGTCATAGTAACAGCTGGTGCAATTACATCCGCAAGAACTGTTATTGATGTTGTAGCCGAACTTAACGGGTCTGTAATAATTAAAGTTCCCGTTGCTGAACCAGCATACAATACAATTGATGCTGATAAAGAGTCAGCAACACTTTGTGACTGAATTGCCGCACCGTTTCCACCAGTTACCGTAAATGTTGGTGTTCCAGGAGTTCCTGCTGTCCAACCCGTAGCATTACCTGTCAAAGAAATGCTGGATGTGGCACCTTGCATTATTGTTGTTGTGCTTGGCGTAATCGTAATAAGCGAGTTATTAACATTAACCGTAATTGTAGTTGAGGCCACATTACTTGATGCATCTGTCGCAATGGCTTTAATGGTGTGTGTACCGTCTGAGTAACCTGTAGTATTCCACGTAACACTATGGGGCGACGTTCCACCAGCACTGCCAACTTGCACCCCATCAACCTGAAGAACAATTGAGTTGAGCAAAACATCATCAGTTGATGAAGCTGTAATTGTTACACTACTACCAAGAACTGTAGCATCCTGAAGTGGTGCTGTAATTTCTACCTGAGGAGCAGTTGTATCAGCAGAAAGTGAAAAATCGGCAGTTGCGGTATTTGATGTCGAAGAACCTGCCGCTGTTATTGTTCGAATTCGATAAAAATAACTTGTATCATTGGTGATATCTGGATCATTCAAAGATAATGTTGTTGAGCCAAGCAACAATGCTCGCAAATTTTGTGTAAAGTTTATATTTGTAGCTCGCTCAAGGTAGTTATCAAAGGCAGTACCGTTGGTGCTCCATGAAAGATCTACCGAGAGGCCATTTTTAACACCCACCAAACTTGAAACAGCCGTTGGTGGGGTCGCTGTAACGAAGAATGAATCGAGGTTCCAACTTGAATACCACGAAATAGACATAGTATTTACTGTTGGAAACGTAATTGGCAGCCATACAAACCTTGAGTTATACAGTGAACCTGTTGCATATGCTGAGTTATCAAAGCGATCACCTATATATACAAAACCATCTGTTCTACCTTCAACTTTAAGTACTTCACTTGGCTGTGAAGCAAAGCCGGTCGAATTATCAAAAAGACTACTACTCTGAAATGGATTCACTGGATACGAGTACGTACCGAGTGGGGACGAAGACGTCGAGTACTTTACTAGTGTATGTGCAAAAGTTGCACTGGTACTTGCTGTCATCAAATAATACACATCACCGTACCTAAACATTACCGGCGTTGCTCTGTTTGCAAGCGCGGCCACGTTAACAAAACTACCTTGAGGCGACAAATAGTCGCTGCTCAATTGAGCAACAACGATACGTGTTGTGTCCGAAGAAGCATGAGCAACGTAACCGGTTCCGTTATTATCTACAAACAAGTCGAGATCGTTATTTCCAAAGCCACTAATATCAAGGCGTGTATTATAAACCCTGAAAGGACCGTACGGTTTTGACGATGTGGCAACCATAGCTCTACCCGCAGAAGCATTTCGAGCCCACATAACATAGGTACTACTTGCAGCATTGTAAATCACACGAGGGCGAGTATATCTAATACTTGAAGAAGCTATCATAAAGCCTTCATACTTCCAGTTTAAAAGATCGTTTGATGAATATGCGACGATTCCACCAAGTTCGACTTCTGGCGTACTATTGTTATACGACTCTCCATACCAATAGTATTTACCGTCCAAATAACTGATACCTCCCGTGTGTGCATCAATAAGCTGGCCACCATTTACATTCCTCCACTCATTTCCCGGGGTAAAGTTGGGTGCAATATAAAAATATGCAGGATCAGAAATTTCTGAAGAATTTGTGCCACCAAGCACCGCTATTGCTTTAATAGTTGTAGTTGCCGTACTCGTAATTAAGAATGGGTATGTATACGCCTGCGTGGTTCCCTGTGGTACTCCTGCTGTAACAACAGGGTTTGTTCCGTCAGTTGTATAGTACAAAGAAGCATCCGTTGTAAGACTTGCTAAGGTTACCAATGTTGATGTTGCATAACGACCACCATGAGGAGTAATCGTTGGTGTTACAGGCGTGTACGGAGTACTACTTGAAGCAATACCAATCATGCGCAACTCTGCCACCGAACCATAAAAGTTATTCTGAGTTAATACTCGATAGTAGCGGTAATACTGGTTTCCCGTATCAATAGAAATTTCATTGAGCTGCTTTTGCGGATAATACGGTGGCATACTTGGTACCGTATAAATTGTTGTCCATGGTCCGGTTGATGAACTTACATTGGCACCTTGAACTATTGCCCCTACAAGTCGCGGAACATAGCCCAAACGCGGTGCAATTCTAATTTTTGTTACTTTTGCAGCCGACAAAAGATCAAGGCCTACGTATCCTTGCGCAACCGAAGAGTCCCAGTGAGTTGTAAGGTCACTATCAAATACCTTAGCAATCGTGTTGCCGTTATTACCAAAACTTCCCGCCGTACCAATCTGATACTGTGAGGCAATACTAAATTGAACTTCGCCCGTAGCGGCATGGACCAGAGTCGGAGTTGTAGCAAAACAAAGAGCACTGTAGAGTAGCGCAACAAAAAATACTGGGGTCAGCTTGTTCACCAGACGATACATACATACAGTATAACACCGGCAAAAGCTCAACGGGGCTTATTTATTCACATTTTCTGAGCGTGAACACCAGAGTGTTAGCCCAATACCAACTAAAACAATAAGGAGTGCAGCAAAGTAGGTAATACCAGCAATTTGATCGGTGTACTCAAGGATTCCAAACATAGAAAAAAGAGTGTTCCAGTCATGTTCAACACTATCTCCTCCAAGCAATGGCAGCACCATTCTTTGTGCATCACCCATGTATACTGAGACCTCAACCAAACTCTGCCCCATCCACATAATTATAATTCCCGAAGAATAAAATTCGCGCTTCAGAAAAAAGTATCCTGCAATAACGAGCGGAACAATAACTTGCATTGCTGATCCTGCAATAAAGTGAATAAACTTTCCAAAGAAAGCTGCTAGTGTATGCCCTGCTTCATGGAAAATAAGATTAACGGTACTTATAATATGAAATTCTTGTGGTGTTTGTATGGCGTATACAATGTATACAATAGCAATAAGTGCGCCGATAAGCTTTCCGTAATGGATTCGTGCTGAATACTCTTGTTCTATTGCTCTATATATAAATGAGACGGCATTCATATACTTATTATACACGAGGTCGTACCCCTCGTGGTCAGCAAACAAAAAGGCGCCCCCGAAAGGGCGCCTGTGCGATCGCATAATAGCGATCACTGGCCATTTGCTGGATCCTGCGGTGGATCTCCAGCTTGATCCGTGTCAGAAGGCTGTTCTCTGCAGCCACTTGGACTCCAAGTAACAGTGCCGTCACCGGCACCATTTGCTTCCCCTGAGCGACTCACCCCGACAATCACGGGATTACCCCAGGGTGTAACTGGTTGAACAGGAAAATTTTCCATACTGCACTTAGAGTACACCCGCAAATTAAAAGTAGCAACTGTGCACATTTAGGTATGATAAGCCTCTATACGGTATACTTACCTCATGTCAAAAGACTTTGATATTCTCATTGTGGGTGGCGGACCGGCTGGAATGATGGCTGCTATTAGTGCTCGCGAGCATGACCCAAATGGAAAGCTCCGTATTGCCATCCTCGAAAAAAATGAAAGTCTTGGTAAAAAACTCTTAATTACCGGAGGTGGTAGGTGCAATGTTACCAATGCGCAATTTGATAATCGAAAGCTCCTCGAAAAGTTTGGCGAGGCTGGAAAATTTTTATTCTCGACATTTTCTGAATGGAATTCAGAAGACACAATTAACTTTTTTAATGGCCGTGGCCTTGGTACAAAAATAGAAAATGAATTACGCGCTTTCCCTATCACTGATTCTGCACAATCTGTATGGAATGTTCTTGTGCAAGAATTAGCAATTAAGAAAATTGAAATTATAAGCAATACTCCCGTTACAAGAATTGAGCGTGCTGAAAATGACACTTATTCAGTAACCTCAAAAAATGGCACAATTTTTACAGCTCATAAAGTTATTCTTGCTACAGGAGGGACATCTCGGCCCGAAACAGGCTCAACTGGTGATGGTTATGCTTGGGCAAAAAAGCTTGGCCATACAGTTCATACGCCAATACCCTCTTTGGTTCCACTTAAAATTAAAGATTCTTGGATCAAAGATGTTGCTGGGGTTTCACTTCCTTTGGTTAAAATTACTACGATTCAATTTGATAAAAAGTGTCAGAGTGTTAAAGGAAAACTACTCTTTACCCACGTTGGCGTTAGTGGCCCTACCATTTTAAATATGAGCAAGCATGTTGGTGAGCTCTTAGGTTATGGTGATGTCATTATTGAGCTCGATCTTGTACCTGAACTTGATTACGGAAAGCTCAACCAAAAACTTCAGGATGTTTTTAAAGTGAATTCAAATAAAATGTTTAAGAATTCACTTGGTGATATTGTTCCAACCACTTTAGCTCCTATTATCGTAAAGCTTTCGGGCATTAATCCCGAAGTTCAATGTAATAGTGTTACTCGCGAGGAGCGCCTACATTGCGTTAAAGTTTTGAAGCATCTTCAAATTACGGTTGACTCTTTGCTCGGCACCGACAAAGCAATTATTACCAGTGGAGGAGTTGAACTTACCGAAATTGATTTCAAGAAAATGGAATCCCTCAAAAATCCTGGCCTCTATATTATTGGAGATATGCTCAATATTAACCGCCCTTCAGGTGGATACAGTCTTCAGCTTTGCTGGACAACAGGCTTTGTTGCTGGGCAACATGCAGCTACACAGGCTCTACTTCTCAAGGTCTAGAATATCGTCAATACGGATTTGTTCTACGAATTCTGGAACGTGACTCACTAAAATCATTGCTCCTTGGTATGCATCAAGTGCTTCGGCAATTACAGGAATATGTCTAAAGTTAATATGGTTTGTAGGCTCATCAAGAATGAGTAACCCTGGTTTTTGCAAAACCAAACGAGCAAAAGCGACGAGGCCTTTCTGCCCTTCAGACAAAGAACCGATTTTTGAAAAAATCATATCGCCTGTAATTAAAAACCCAGCGGCAACTGCTCGCATATCTTGCTCGATTTTTATATCCATCACCGACATTAGTGAATCATATACAGAGTCTTCAAAGTTAAGCGTAGAAAAATCTTGGCGGTAATAGCCCACACGAATACCCTCTAAGATTTTTGCTCCTGGATTAGAACCCGAAGCAATAGATTCGAGCAATGTACTTTTACCAATACCATTAGGGCCCTTAAGTAAAACGTGTTTATTGCGGCGCAATACTAATTTTGTTGTACGCTTTACGGGCTTATGTGTCTTTGGGTTGAGTGTTGTAAACTCGGTCACTGTCAAAATATCGCCCACAATATCAGGCTGTGAAGGAATTTCGAACGGTCGGATGGTGCGATCTTCTTTACGAATATCTACCTTTTCTTCTTCAAGCTCTTCGGCTCGCTCACGCATGCGCTTAGCAACAAGGCGCATCTGTCCACCTTTATTTGCAAAAAAGTTTGCTTTATCTTTATTGGCTTGAATTTCTTTTGCCAACTGAGCATTCTTACGATTATCTTTTTCTACCTTTGCGGTAATTTGTTCAACTACATCAAAATAGTTACCGACATATTGTTCAATTTTTTGTGTGTATACATCAAGGTATAAAACTCCATCGGTAAAAGCATTAAGAAAAGCTGCATCGTGCGAAATTACAATAACTGTTTTTGAATATGCAATAAGAAACTGCGTTAGATGAGCAATACCTGCTGCATCAAGATTATTTGTGGGCTCATCAAGCAATAAAAGATCCGGCTTTTGAATAAGAGCCGATGCCAAGAGGAGTCGTGCCTGCTGGCCACCAGAAAATGAACGAACTATTCTTTCAAGCGGAGCATGCAAACCAACCACATCAAGAACTTCTTGTATGCGTGGGTCAATGTCGTACAGAGGTTCACTCTTTGGTCGTAAACCCAGAGCAGCAGAATCAGCAAAAGCTTTTTTAAAGAAATCACGCACCGTCAAATCAAGTTCATTCCGTGGAATAACTTGTCGTGACAAAGCAATGGTTACTCCTTGGCCAATATGTACTGAACCAGATTCAGGCTTAAGAGCTCCAATAATGAGCTGAAAGAGTGTACTCTTTCCTGCTCCGTTTTGGCCCATAATAGTTGTCTTTGAACCGCGGCGCAAAGAAAAATTAACCTCGTCGAGGATAGTTTTATTGTGAGAATATTTAAATGTAAGTTCCTCAAAGCGAAGAATTCCTGAATTTTGAGACATATATTTGGGCTTGTTTATACACCATACAATGATTTTGCCTTGTTTGCAATGATATAGGCACTTAAACGCCGCTCAGTGGTAACAGTTAAATTGTAGTAGTTAAATACACAACTGGTAAAAAATGGTATAATAATAAGGTGACATTACTTCCTAATCTCTCATATATGAATAATAAAATAGTTATTTCTATTGTAGTCCTTATTGCTATTGCAGCAGGTATTTATGTTGTCGTGCAGCCACAAAAATCTGTAGTACCTGAAGCTACACAGCCTGATGTTCCTGCAGTAATTACGCCAACTACAACGCCAAGTACTCCTACAAAGACTGTACCTGCACAAACAACGACTACAGCACCTAAACCAGTAACGGCACCAAAAGCTCCTGTAGTTGCGCCTACGAGCCCCGCCCCTGTAACAACAACCCCTGCTACACCAGTTTCTACGGTAAAAACAGCAACCATGGCCGAAGTGGCAACACACAATAATGAAGCAAGTTGCTGGAGTGTTATTGATACAAGTATTTACGACCTCACAGAATGGATAAGTAAGCACCCAGGTGGCTCACGCAATATCATTAAGATCTGTGGCATTGATGGTACAGCAGCTTTTGTTCGAGAACACGGAAGCAGCAAAAAAGCAGCAGCGACACTCGAAAATTACTATTACGGAGAAGTTAAATAGTCGCGCTATATTAAATCATAATTAATTCTTCTATGAATACTCTACAGAATGTTATATCTCGAGTGTATGCAATCCTTGATAAACTTACTCCTTACAGCACAAGTGCTTTGCGCATTGTAATTGGTCTTGTATTTATCTATTTTGGATATACGGGCATAGTTACACCTGATATGTGGGCAGGTTTTGTTCCTGAATGGACAAGCTTTTTAGGAACACCTGAAAAACTTGTGCAGCTCCACGGTATTGCCGAGGTGGCACTTGGACTCTTGCTCATACTTGGAATTCAAACTCGTATTATTGCACTACTCCTCTTCTTAAACTTGGCACACATTATTACAACTCTAGAATTTGGCCCAAGTATGGTTCGTGATTTCGGAATGCTCGCTGGACTCTTTACTCTAACAGCGAGTCAGACAAATCAAAATACTAGTCAAAAATAGCAAAGCGAGTAAGTTTACGATAAAGACCAAAGAGAACAACCAATACGCCGATACCCGCAACAATGGTTATCGGTGTTATTGTTGTCAGACTGTTGAGCACAATTCCTGTTAAGCCCCACACCAGAGCGATGGAGTAACCTCGAACATCATGTGCTTTATACAATGTGAGTGCCACAACAATAAGAGCAATACCAAGAATATATGCTCCATATAAGATATTTGATCTAGGAATATTCAAAGCCTCGCTGACAATAAGAGTTGTTGCAAGGGTAATCCAGCCAGCATATAAACCAACGGGAAGACTTACAAACCAAACATACACAGCATCATTTCTGTGTTCATTCAAATGCCATAGTGCTCTGTATGCAGTTGCAACCGTAACAAGAGCTACGCCAATCTGTAGCCAATCAATATTAAATTTGAAAATATAACTCCAGAGCCCTGCAAGAAACAGTGAGCCGAGGAACCACGGTCGCACACCATATATATGGTAATGCTCACGCCAGCGCATACGTAACTGCAAAAAAGCAAAACCAATTACCCCAGCATAAATCGGTAGCCAGATTGAAAACATAAGTGGCAAAGGTGTAATTAATTTAATTGAATTACTCCCCGTAAAGTCTGCAGTGAGTCCTAAAATCGTTGCGATTATGAGACCGAGAAAATATATGATGTGCATGTATATATAGTATCACACCTTTACTTATCATCATTTTTGTGATATTTATTGATTAGAGAAAGGATCCTATGATAACAGAGAAAGAAGTAAAAGATTTGTGCAGAACTGCACTAGGCTTGCACATGATAAGTGTGGGACGCTTGCCTGACCCCTATAGATACAGCTCAAGGGGGATCCGTCAGCACGGAGCTCAAACAGCAGGCGCCATCGTTACCCTTGTGGTGATCTGGCTTGTCTTTCGAGCCGGCCTTGCACCACAAATGTTGTGTTTCATTTGTGGGATGATTGGGTTAGTCTATGCGGGCTACAACCTTTTCTGCCTGCTCTCTGAAACCATGAGTCGCCGAGCCGCGTATCGTGCTTGGCACGGCATGGTCGAGCTTAAGCACTTACTTATGCGGCACAAGCTCGACTCTGAGTTCACGGCAAGCGTGTCCCGTGAAGAAATCCAGAAAGTTTTTCGAGAGTGGAGAGAACAGCACAGGCAAGACACAAGAACTCGCGCCAAGATAAAAGCAGACTTTGGCGACCACTTCGAAGTTCTTGTTCAAGAACTGTTCCCTCCCAGGTAGGACGATTTATTCGTCTTACTCAACACACCGGCGCCTTGTGCGCCGGCTTTTTTTATTTATATACAATATACTGCAAACAAAAAAACCACTTGCGTGGTTTTTTTTACTACTATCTTCGCTTTGTAGTCTTCTTTGCTTTCTTAGTTGTCTTCTTTGCAACTTTCTTCTTAGAAGTCTTTTTTGAAACTTTTTTCTTTGCCATGTGGAGGAAATTAAATTTATAATGTAAACCTCTGTAAGTATAGCACCTACAAAGTTTTTAAATATATTTTTTTACAAAAAAAGTGGACAACTCAAGAAAAATATTTGTGTTAAATTATTTTTTTCTAAAACTTTACCCTTGCGCTAACTCTAACTTTTTATTTCGTGATAATTTTTTTATTTCTGCTTCGCGTTTAAGTGCGCTACTTCTATTTTTTGTTGGCTCTATGAAAAGTATCTTTTGTGGTGGAGCTGATCGTGTAAAACGAGCACCTTTCCCTGCTACGTGTTGTGTATAGCGCCGTTCAACATTTGTAGTTATACCCGTATAAATTTGATTACGTGCGCAAAGAAGCATGTATACAAAGTATTTATCTTTACTCGCTTTTTTGCCAACTTTTTTACTTGTACTCATGTACTTATCTTAGAAACGTATATGTATTATTCGCTTATCCCTTGTAATTGCTGAGCTTTTTTATATGATAGCGGACCAAAGGTTCCAGTTCCTGTTGTGTGGCCAAGTGGGGCAAGTATGTCTGCACTATAAGCCTCTTGATAACGCTTAACAGCTAAGTATGTTCGCACTGAATATAAATCAGTTTCATTTCCCAAAGAGCCTGGACCAGAGCGAGCAAGGTTAAATCCTAAACAATTCAAATACTTTTGTAGTCTTTGTACATCCTCACCTTTCATTCCTGAACGAAGTGTGCGATTAAGTGCGCCAAGCTTACATGAGGCACTTACATTATGCTGAACATTTTGCTCAACACTAGGTTGCGCCACACTTTGTGCTACTTTTTGCACACTAGCCACTTGTGGCCATTCTTGCTGCAAGCGATCTGCTTCTTGTGACAAACCGAGGCGATTAAGATTTTGTATACGCTCGCGAACCGACGTCACTGAACGACTTCCTGTTTGTGCAGCTGACACTGGCGCTGTGCCGTACAAAGCAAAAACTGAAAAGTGAGGCGCTGTGCAACTTACTTGATTAAGACCAGTATTTACTGAACATGCATCAAGTTGCGACCAAGTTCCCGATCGATAGTGGTAGAGCGTAATTGTATTTTCATCGAGACCCTGAACATCGGCATCTGTATACGTATACGTAATTGTCACAGGAGTATTGAACGATTCAAGAATGGTTGTGCCGTCGATAAGAGCGGTGACTTCAAATACAACAAGAGCGGCGCGCTCCTTATCAGCAGTAGCGTCACCAATTCCCGACAAAACATCTGCAGCTGGCAAAGCTTTGATCTGAATAACGATAGAAGATGACGATGCTGTAACAAACTCTGGTACCTCTACAGTAAACGTTCTGCCATCATCAACAAACTCTATTGTTGATGTAGCATCGGTACTTACCGTCGTCGTAGTTGCTGCCGTTGGAGTCTGACTTGCAGGACAACCAAGAGTTGTAATTGCCGTTGTCGATGTTGCGGTATTGCCCGTTGCGTCTCTTGATACAAGATCGAGTGTGTATGCAATACACGGAACTAATGAAGAAAGAGTAACTTCATGTTCTGTCACACGCGTAGAAGTATTAATTTCTGGTGTTGAAGAGCTCACCCCAGGACCAACTTGAAACCAAACCTTAGAAGAAGCGAGCTCATTTGTATTCCATGTCACAATTGCCGAAGTTGTAGCAATTTCAGTTGCCACATTTGTTATTACTGGAGCTGTTGTATCTGATGTTGTTAAACGCCATTCTGAGCTTTCGGTAATTCCAGCAAAGTTATTACTCGAAGCATCACGCAAAGCGCCGTTCGGAATAATAACGTAGAGTTGAGTACCCTCAGGTAAGTTTACTGTTGGATTAATGGTAATTTGTGTTGTACCTCCACCTGTTACTGCTCCACTTGTTACATCGATAGTTTCTACAGTACTGTCGTCTGATACTTTCTTAATAAGAATATTACCCGAGTTTGGACTTACTGCTTTACTCAAAGTAATAACCAAATTTGTTGAAGAACTTACGAGGGTTGCGCCATTCACCGGCGACAGTGTTGCCACAGCAGGAACATCAGCAGTTACCACAGAAATTGTTGTAGCAACTACGGTAGGCAGATTCCCCGGTGTACCAAATTCTGCAACGTATCCAGAAAGATTATTACTTGTACAATTTAGGTCGTTCCATTTAGTGGTAGAAATATAAAATTGAATACAATCTTCACCAGGAGTACCATTCAGCCAGTCATTAGGCTCACCCGAGCTCCAGTTTGCATATTGTCCAGGAGCAGCCGAACCACCAGAGGCACCTGTCCAGAACAATGTACCCGATTCAGGTCCTGTAACCCAACGCCACTGCCCTTCGGTTCCTTCATCACTACCACCAACCCAACCATCACCCTGCAAACGTGCAGCCACGAAATCATTCTCTGCCTGAGAAGTAATTGTTGCCAAGTAGCCACTTACACCGTATGCAGACTGTGTTGCAGCTTGAGTCCGTGCATTAAGAGCATTAATACTACCCGTTATGAATTTATACAAATGACCATTGTCAGGAAAAAATACTTCCCCAGGTTCAACCAAAGAGACTTCAAGTGTGTCAGTGCCGGTGCTTGCGCGCGAATATTTAAGTGTAGCTAAAGCGTTATTAATGTTTGCTACAGTTCCATTAAAACTCACTGTTGTTCCAGAACTTGGACCGCTAAAAGTAAGGCCCGTAGTAGAAGTCATCGATAGAGTTCCGTATGTTGAACGCAAACGAACCGGCGTTGTTGAAGCAGAAGGTCCAACAATTTGAAAACCAGTAATTGATGTAGCCACACTTGGTGTCGTTGTTGCATTGTCACCACTTTGAAGTGTAAGGGCCGCTTGTGCATATGAAGCATACCCCAGGAGGAGCATACTATAAAATACTGTACTCAGAAGAAAGCCGAGTCCTTTTTTCATAAGTATAGTATACCACCAGTTAAACTTCTTTTGTGCTAGAGTTGTTCAACTTTTCGCATATATCGCTCTATCTTCTTCCGCGAATCTTACTAATAAGTCGGAGTACTTCGATATACAACCAGACAAGAGTAACAAGGAGTCCGAAACTTGCATACCACTCCATGTATTTTACAAAGCCTTGCTCGACACTTCGTTCAATAAAGTCAAAATCAAGAATCAAATTAAGAGCAGCAATTCCTGCTACAAATAATGTAAATAGGATTCCGTAAATTGAATTGCTATTTATAAGTGGAAGGTCGCCACCAAAGAACATGAAAACAAGGTTAAGTACGTAGTAAATTGCAATACCTGCTGTGGCAAAAATTATTACCTTTGCAAACCTTTGCGTTACACGAATTAACTTAAATTTATATGCAAAGAGCATTCCTACAAAAATACTCACAGTTACGAGCACAGCTTGTACGACAATACCTTCGTACTGACTTTCAAAAATTCGTGAGATGATTCCCAAAACACACCCTTCAACAATAGCGTAAATTGGAGCAAGTACTGGTGCCGTATGCTTTTTCCAAATAATAATCAAAGCAAGGATGAGACCTACAATGATCGATGCGAATAAAACAATAATTCCATATGCATGATGCGCAAATGTCCAACTCGTGATTCCTGAGGCTATAACCAAAGCAAGGAGTATTGCTGACTTTGATATAACACCATTAAGTGTCATTTTTTCACCTTCGAGAGTTGCGACTTCTTGATTAAAAGCTTTTTCTGTCAAAACAGGGCTTTGTGTCTGATTCGTATTGTTCATATACTTAGTATATACGAGCCAACTATATACAACAAACCGCCCCGAAGGGCGGTCTTTTTGATTGGGCATATAGTGATGTTTGGCATCACTACGCCCGAGCGAGCTACTTGCCCTCCATGGCGAGGGCGAGGTAACTGGGAGATTTGACGATTTCCTCGACCTTGATGTTAAGGATACCGGAAAGGACACGGAGAAGCGCCTGCTCAAGAGCAGGAACTTCGTCCTTGTTTTCGGTAACGACCTCGGCTTCGATAAAAAATCGAGCACTTCCACCTCGGGTAAGTGTGACCTGATCGAGTGCGATCGTAACATCGCGCCCATCAAGACCAAGACCAAAAGTTTGCAAGCTGTACTCATCCCTCTTCTTATTGATATCACGCTTGGGTAGCGTTGGCCAAGAATGTCCAGCAAACTCGTAATGCTGGGCAGCGGTATGTTTAGCCTTAGCCTCAGCACGAGTCCAAACTCCACCAGCGAGAACCCACTCCTTGGTGGTAATGTCGTAGATGGGTTCAACCGTACCGTTATACCGGTTTATCGTTCTATCAAGCCGAAGCCTGACAAACGAATAGTCAATCCTTCCACCAATGGTGACAGGAACGACAAACAGATACGCATCATAGGTTTCGAGTGTCACATCAGACAGCACGGCGCCGAATTCAACAAGTCGGCGATCGAGTGTTGCCCACACACTTGCAGTTAACTCTACTTTCACTTCCACCTCATATCTTTCACTCATATATATACCTCCTCACACACATTAGCGTTTTGGGGGTATATGTCAAGATGATACAAAACAAAACTGCCCTTAGGGCAGTTTGTCATTTACTATGAATCACTCGTCGCCTAAAGCGACCTCTATACCGATCCTCTCCTAAGCAAACAAAACTGCGAGGAAAGCAATTACAAGAATAGTTACAAGACTTGAAAGTGTGTCAGAGAAGAATTTTTTCCAAACAATTGAGCGGTCAACATTGCTCCACAAAAGACCTGATCCCATTGTTGGCACCACAAAACATAGCCAGTTGAAAACTGGAAAAGCTACAGCCATTCCTACTGACAAACCGTTCGTTAAACTCATCTGAACCATAAAGACAACTGCGAATGCTGTAAGAAATGACAATCCCATCTGTGCGCCGTATACCTTGGGCATTTGTGGCTTAGCTTCAGCAATCTTTTGCTGCTGTTCTTCGCGACTCAAAGCATCGAAACCAAGAGATTTCATGTGGAGCTTTCCCATGGGTGTTGCTCCTGAATACCACACTGTTCCAATAACTGCTGCCAAGACTGCACCAACTACCGAAAGGATAAGTATTGTTATCATATATTTATTTTATTACCCCAATAATATCATGTTTGGTGCAACTGAGGAATTAGAGTACCCCATTAAAAAGCACGCTCTTTCGAGCGTGCTTTGTATTAGTGCAAAGATACGGGGTTATGCAACACTGCTGCACCGGCTTTAATGAAGCACCTGATTCGCCCCGTGGTATGGATACAAATGAATGTTCCAGCACTTGCGGCGTATCGCCCGAGCACCATGAATTCAGCAATACTTTTGGTAATTGCGCGGCTCAGAAACCGCATATCGATACTCCGACGAATGCAATATTCTTGCCGTTCGGGAGTAAGCGCGCGCACGAGTGGCCGAAACAATTCTGAAGAAATACTCATTTCTTCTTTCATCTTTTCTTCGGCAACGCTAATGGTTGGCATATACCTGTCCATTTCTTGGACACTGTAACGACTACCCTGCAGACCTGAGCGAGTTCGCGCAATCATATCGAGCACTGCATGACGGTCGCTCTCGGTTTGTTTCTTTCCGTATGTGGCAAACAAGAACACCACACTATGTACCGGAATAATTGCATGGACCTTATCAAGAAAGTCCACGTGTTGTTGAATGATAGTAGGTAGCCCATCTGTATGAGCAATACCACTTCGATCAAGACATACGGGGCAAATAATGCGTATTCCAGCATTATCACCACGAATGTTTGATTGCACCAAAGAATGACCGATATTGATAAGAGCCTTTCGGCTAATTGACCAATACCCCGTCAGTTCAATGAGTTGCATGAGTGTGGTTTGCACGCTCTGCAACTGTTCCTGATCAAGATGCTTGGAAGCACCTCGCGCAATTGCTGTCATGATGCGGCGCCAATTAAGGCTCGCACCTTGCAGCTTTTCGATATTTCTACCGTATTCTGTGTTCATATAAAGAGCAAAGAGCCATTTTTTATAACAAAAAACTGGCTCCGTATGGAACCAGTTTTAATGTTGTACAAGACCGTATCGAGTACCTACCAACAAAAAACTGGTTCGAGCGGGCTCTGCCAATAATTAAGTGATGGGTTGTGTGAAATAAAATATTTCATTTGTTGCATTTATACTAGCAAAATTATTTTTATGTGTAAAATGCGAGTGCTTTTATTGTGACGAATTTCTATAGACTAATTTCCAAACCACGAACGCTGCCAATTTTGCATATCAGCTATTTCTTTATTTTGCGCAGTAATTATTGCCTGAGAAAGTTCGCGTATTTCTTTGCGTTCCGAGCTCTTAAGAGCGAGTTCGGCCATTTGCACAGCACCTTGATGATGCACAATCATTTCCGAAATAAATGCTTTATCAAAATCATTTCCCTTTTTACCTTCAAGGGCGGCATTCATTGAATGCATCATATCAGTCATACTCATAGTGTGCGGAATCGATGTATGCATATAATTCGCCGAGCCAAAAAGGTTTTGTGCAAGAAATCCTACAGCCAAACCAATAACCAAACAGATTGCGCCGACTAAATATGTTGTTGAGGATGTTGTGTTCATAATTGTATTATCTAACTTCGAGTGACAATGTTCCTATTGTATATGTTCCGTGAACGCCTGTACAATGCACACTAATATCATACGTACCTGGTTCAACACTCGAAGTGGTTGATACTATTCCAGTATCTTGATCAATCGTAATATTTGAATAGCTATCTGATGATCCACCTGAAATAGTAGCGATTGAACAGTTACTGTAGTAACCAATGACACCGGTACTTGTTTCGCCAGCTTGAATTGTTTGTGTTGAATCTGCATATGGCGAAGCATCAAAACCGCTCAAGACATAAGGAGTATTTACTGCAATTGATCGCCAAATTGTCCCGATACCCGTCAATACAATATCGGCATGCGACGACGTCCAACCAGAAACCCCATTAGCTGCTTCAGAGTAGCCTCCTGAAATCGAAGCTGAAAAACCTCCGCTTCCTGTAAAGCCTTGATCGGATAAACCTGCTCCAGCTGTATAGACATTACTTGCCGACACTCCAGTGAACGACGTTCCGAATATACCACCTGAACTTGACCCTCCCATGTCTCCGGTTGTGTATGAATTAGAAACTGTGCTGAGCGAAGCATTTGAACCAACAATACCACCACCGCCCGAAGATATTGCACCCGTACTATAAGAATCGCTCACCGCTGCAGAGTTTGAACCCAAGCCAACAATTCCTCCACCATTTATACCGATAGCACCTGTCGAATAACATCTTGAAACACTTACCATTTCGCTATTTGCACCAACAATTCCGCCTCCACCGGTACTTATATCACCGCTACTACTACAATATTCAAACTCATTACCGTTAGAGCCCTTTCCAAAGTAGCGCTGCCCTAGCCATCCAGCATTTGTTGCAAGGGTACTACTAACTTCATTCACAGCAATATTTGATACCGTAACATTATTGTATCCATCAGCAACCGCTGTTCCGTTTTGAATAAAACCAGGGTAATTACTTACAGTATGTACCGTAATAATTGTTGGTTGTGTAGAGTTGCCGTTTTCACCTCTAATTTCAATATCATCAGAACCGATAATGATGTAAGAGTTTGCTGAACTTATCGTAAAATCACCCACAAGATGTACAACAAGAGTTCCTGAACCACCATTTTGTATTGTTGGGAACAACGTTTGTGTCCAACTATTTCCATCGCCGCTAAACTCAAGTTCACTACCGTTTTGACGAAGATATAAAGTATCAACACCCACGAGCGTTGCCCCAACACCTGCAGCTATAACTGCACTTTCAAAACCAACCGTACACGAACCAGTAATTGTCCCTGTTGTATATGTTGAATGCACCCATGTTCCCGTTGGGCATGTACCACTAACAGTACCTAAACCGTACCCTAATCCAGACTCTGCGGTGAATGACGCTGTTGAACCATGATTAACAGTTCGCGCTCCACTCGGTGAGATTCCAATACCACTCAATATTACGGTGTACGAATTAATTGAAGCATTAAAGATTACTGAACATGAAGCATTAATTGCTCCTGTGGTATATATCGAACCGTTCCATGTTCCAGCTGGACAGGTTCCACCAACACTTATGGTATATCCCGTTGGAGCGGTAACTGTATATGATTCAGTTGCACCAAAAGAAGTAATACGCGGTGATAGTGAACTTACTGTTACATTACTACCCGCACTCGACAATACAGCATATGAATTTGAAGAGCCTCGGCCGCCCCTTGATTTACGCACCTTTGCTGTTGTTGTAGCTTCATCTTCTATAACTTCTTGAACGGGAACAATTTGCTGCTCTGCAATAAGTGAATTGTTAACAAAAGTACGCGTTGCCGAAAAGAAATTCCCTGTAGGGTATATTAAACCGAGCGGTGCTAATATTTGTTGCGAGAACTGCTGTTGGAGTCGCATTACAGCTGCCCGAGTTTTTGCTCCAAAAAATTGTGTCTCTTGCCCGAGTGAACCTTCACCTGATTCGGCAACATTAAAACCGTGAGTATTAAGGTATTTTTGAAGGCGCTCTACATCAATACCATTCGATCCTGGTTTAAGATCTTGCGTAAAAAGCTCTGGAGCTTGAGTCTGGGCTTGCGCTGCGTATGGGCTCAATTGTAAACAAAATACACCGAGCGCAATCAAACAAGTGTTCCCTAACGTACGCAAAATATTCATAGTAAATTTTGAGTGAATTTACTTTATTGTATCACGTACCGCTTTTACTCTATACACACGAGCTGCCGTACATCTCGCCCTTAATCTTTTCGAGTTGAGCAATGACTGTTGAATCAGTGATTTTAGCAAAGCGTGGAAAAGTCTTACCGCCTTTTTCTACATTTCCCATCCACATTTCAAGTGGTCGATTATCAAAGCATGGAATACCTAAACTTTTTGAAGCTATGTATATAGATGCTTCATATAAAGGTCGATACACAACAAAATGCTGTTCACCAGGGCGAGTATCATCTTCAGTATGAAAACCGACACCCATGACTTCATAGGCATAGTTATTTATTGCTCCCTGAGGATCATGCTTATAGTGATAGTACAAACCTTTTTCGGGCACACGTTGTGGTATGGGTAACGACATATATTTTTTAATAATTATAGCGCACTTATAAGGGGTTGATACATTAATTTTACCACACTATGTGTTCGTGGGCTCTGCCGTTCTTAATTTCAATCACTCGCTTAAAACCTACTTTATCGATAAAGAATCGATCATGCGAAACGGCAATGATTGACCCTTCGTATTTCATAAGAGCCGATTCTATAACCTCACGTGAAGGAATATCGAGGTGATTTGTTGGTTCATCGAGAAGTAAACATTCATTATGCTGATGAGTGAGCTTTGCAAACATGAGTCGCACTCGCTCGCCCATACTGAGTGATGAAATCTTTTTGAATACATCGTGGTTCGAAAACAAGAAGCCTCCCAGAATAGCACGTGGATCATGTGTAGCAACTAGATTAGGTGTGCTCAAAAACTCTTCAAGAACTGTGCGATTAAGATCAGTAAAATCTTGCTCTTGGGCGAAATACCCAACCGAGATATTGTCTCCAACTTTTACCACCCCACTATCTTGTGCCATCTTATTCATCATAATCTTAAGTAATGTGGTCTTTCCTGAGCCATTGATTCCTGAAAGCAATACACGCTCTTGTCCTCGAACTTCAAATGATATATTGTTAAGAACTTTCACTGGGCCAAAGCTCTTAGTGACTGAATTTATGCGATAGACAAGTTTTGAACGTGCTGCTTCGCCTTCGAGGTGTGCTCCATGTATCTTTTTGTGTAGCCCTATGCGTTGGATTTCTTTATCAAGAATTTCACGCTGCAAATATTTTTCTTTTGCTCGTATCATTCTACCTTTACTTGGATCGGGATGGACGGTTGCTTCGACTCGTTTGCGAGCGAGCCATTCTTCGAGTCGCTTCTTTTCGCGTTGTTGTCGGTCGTAAGCCTCATTGTGAATCTGTTCACGACGAGCACGTTCGACAAGATACGAACTGTAATTGCCTACATATTCATGCACACTACGCTCGCGTGGACTTATTTCAAGGATTTTAGTAACCGTTGCATCAAGCAGACTTCGATCGTGAGATATGAGTATAACACCACCCTTAAATGACTGAATGAAATGCTCAAGCCAATTTATTGTCGCTCGATCAAGGTGGTTTGTTGGTTCATCGAGGAGTAAAAATGTTGGTTTATTGCCAAGAACTTTTGCAAGTGACAACCGGCGCTTTTGTCCACCACTCAAATCGTGCACAAGTGTACTTGGGGCAATATGACCAAGTCCGACATCGTGCAATGCTTTTATTTGTTGTGCAACAGGAACCGTAGCAAGGTAGGTCGCCACAGTGTCAGTTACTTGGTACTCAATGTCTTGTGGTAAATATCCAATTCTTTCATGGTCAATGGCTATTGAACCAGCATCTGGTTCATGGAGACCAGCTATAGAACGCATAAGTGTTGTTTTACCACTACCATTAGGACCAACAATTCCCAATCTATCACCAGCTGTAATTACTATACTTACTTGTTCGAATAGTGCTTCACCGAGTATGTGTATGCTTATATTTTTTATTTTTATCATATAGTTAGAAGAAAAAAACCAATAATTTCTATTGGGTTTTTTCTTCGCTCTTACTGCATATACATTACGAGATGCGTTCCGAAGCAAAAATTCCCAATAGTAAAACTGCCTGGGGTGTGAATCCCTTGAGTTCGTTGAGAATGATGTTTGCTCGACGTTTCATACATATACTATACCACAGGATATATGCTAGGTCGAGCGCTATTTAATCCACACAATATCATAGCGGTACATACGCCCAAGGACAGATTGGTCTTTTATACTTTTCGCTGTATAAGGCGCTCAAGGATACTCGATTCATCAGCATCATCCCTACCAAATCGATGTCGTTGTTCTTTCATGATTTCAATGAGTTGCTGTGGTGGCATAAAACGTACCTCACTCAAGGCTTCGATATCATCCTTAGCGCGTAGACTTTCATCAATTGATATAAGATTACACAAAAAATATATTGTAGTCTTTTCTATAGAAACATTACCTTTAGGAAAATTGATAACAATAGGGCCAAGGTAATCAACAATTTCTCCGGTTGCACCAAACTCTTCTCGTAAGCCTCGATAAAGAGTTTCTTCTATTGACTCACCAAGTTCTGGAGTCTCACGCATAAGAATATACAGATCCTTAAATTCCCCCAATGAAGGATGTTCAAACTTTTTAAAGTAGTGTACTGCGACTTCGCCCTGAGCATTTTGCATAACTGCACCTATAGAAAGATGATATGGGTGATTCTCTGTGCCTTTGAAGTAGTTAGTTTTGGGTTTCATATTTCTATCATATCTCTTTTTGAGACTTTGTTCAAAATTTGTTGGGTGACGAGCTGGCTACTAGCGTTTACAAAAGACTAATTATATAGCTCACTCAAGAATATTGCACTAGTTTTACCGTTGTAATCTTTACTCATAGTTCCACGTACTTAAGTCAAAGTTGGTGAAATCATAGAACTTACTATTTTCAAGATTATACTGACCAAGATATGGGTTGTTTGTTGTAAGTCTAAAAGGATTTTTCTGAAAGAGATATACCAGACCTTTACTTGGAACACCCGGATACACCCATAATAGCCACTCCTCCCTTCCTAGAGTATATTCGTTGCGGAGATTAATTTGTTTGTACAGAAGCAAGTAAGCTACTAAGTGCTCTTCAAGAAAAAAGTTAATTTGGTTTTCACTCTTCTCTCTCTTATAAAATTTAATATCTTCATCGATCCATTTTTGGAAGAGCTCGTCTTTTTTATACAACTTCCTGAGTTCTCGAAGCTTTCCATCAAAATCTTTAGTGTTTATATAAAGATCGTTCCAGTTTTGATAGGTAAATGCATGCTGAATCTGTAGTTTCTGTTTATTCTTCTGCACAAGATTTTGGAGTGCGTTCTTGTGCTTAATTACTTCGATCATGAATCTCTCTTTGAGGATACTCGCTCTATCATCTGATAAAAGATATAGGAAATCTCCGTAAATAAAATTTAATCCTATCTTTGGCTCCGTTACTTTGTTTATACCAAAATCAAGAATCCACTCAATGCATTTTTGAGCAGACTGACCGGTGGCAATTCGAGACATAGAGATTGGCATAGCCACCATTCCCCAACCTTTCGGAAATTTGTTTATACCAAAAAACTTGTTCTTTGGAAGTTTATTATTCATGGAGGCAATAGTATCAGAGAATCCCGAACTTGCTAAGTTAAAAGGGTGATCTAATCCACTCTACTCACAAACCCTTCATCGCTGTCTCAAGAATTAATGTATCTCGTTCTTTAATTAATTTGCCACCATAGTCATCCGTAGCACTACCTGAAACAAGTTTGAGTGCTTCTGTAATATCGACCCAGACTGGTTGTTCAAAGCCTTGAGTCATTTCGCGTTCTGTAAGAGTTGTTTCTTTTCTATCGCCGACTATCTTGCCGATATAACAGTATGAAGTTTGAATTACTGAATACCCTGCTCTATACTCAATAATTTTTCCTAACTCTGAAATAACTTCTACGTCAGAACCGATTTCTTCCATACATTCTCTACGGAAAGCTGCGATTCTATCCTCACCTTCTTCTATACCTCCTCCGGGTAATTTATAGTATTGATATTTTGAGACATGCAAAATAGCGACCTTATTGTTTGAATCAAAAACTACACCTCGAGATGCTGAGCGAGGTTTGTATGTATGAGCAACTTCATCGCTCACTTTGTCTGGATTTATGATTCTAAGAATTTGCATTTTTGTTAAGTTAGTTGATTAGCTGCCCCACACAAAACTGAGACTAATTTAAAAACTAATTTATTATCTTAGAGATAAAACTATGCAATTCTGGGTTTGCAGCAAGCATTGTTGTATCTTTAAATGTCCAGGGTTTGCCTGTTGTGGCTGTTATTTTACAGCCAGATTCTTCGAGGATAAGCGAAGGTGCTGCATGATCCCATAATTCTCCTCCATTTGTGGCAAACCAATCCCTTCTTCCAGTTGCAACATAGAGTGTATTAATCCCCATACCATAGAAACTTGTTGTAGACACCTTACCTGTTGAACTTGCATTGAGCATCTTTTGAAGCTTAACGATATCATCAGATCTTAGATTACCGCTGTAGCATCCTACGGTATTATCAAGAGACTTCATCTGTGTGCATGTAACTCTTTCATTGTTCAAATAGGCACCCGCACCTCTTTTTGCATAGCAAAGTTCGTCGTGTATTGGATCGTATATCACCGCCAATTCAACAACTCCCGCTTTTGCTCGTGCTATTAAAACTGTGTATAAAGGAATACTTTTTGAAAAGTTGAGTGTTCCATCGAGTGGATCAATTATCCAAACGTACTCGGCATCTGTATTTGATTCTCCGGTTTCCTCAGAAATGATTCCGTCCTGAGGAAATTCTTTTTTGATTGATTCGGTAATAAATTTATTAGAAGCAAGATCTGCTTGTGTTACTACATCGAGTGCATGCTCTTTAATATATTGAACTTCGGCTTTCTTAAAAAATTCGAGAGTAATCTTACCTGCTTGTTTTGCTATATCCTGAATGAATTGTTCTGGATTTGTCATAGAGTAACGTTATCATATTTGAAGAAAAATGACATAGTAAAACCCAGACCGAATTGTCTGGGTTGAAGTTATGTGCCCACACGCCAATACCCTAATCCAGACAAAAAAACGCGTCGGAGGAATCCGACGCGCTGTTCGTGGGTTGGTGATGAGGATGGGCATTTTATAATATTTTGAACTCGTATTCGGACAGATGAAGCTCTTCCAAATCACAACCGACATCATCTAGTTTGTCTTTATACTCTTCTTTGTAATGTGGAATAATTTTGAATGGCAAAATACCGAGCCCCTCAAAGACACCATCTGCGTGTGGGCTGTAAAAATACTTACACCAGACATTTGCCCCAGCTGATTCTCCTGCAACCACTTTACCCTGAAGATATTTGTGAAGTTCTGGGTACTTCTTTAATGCACCGAGAAGCTTTAAGCTTACACCGCCATGGAAATAAATAATATCTGCATTTTTGACCTGATCGACAAAATGATCTTCGTTCGCGGTCTCAATAAAGATTTCCCTATCACCTTTCACACTATTGAATTCAGTAGTTACCTTTTCAATCGCACGGGGTATACGATCAGAATCTTTGGCAAATGGCACAAGTAGTAGGCGCTTACCCTGAGAATCGGCTTTTAAAATTGTCGAGTAAAAATCACTGTTATCTCTTCCTTTTTCTTCTGTATTAAATCCTCCATGGAGGATAAAAGTAATATCCTTATTCATGTATTATTCTATAATCTAAATCGTCCTGGTCTAACCCAAAAACTTATCTGGAAAATTTCCTGACTGTTCCCAAGCAAATTTATGTCTTTCCTTAAAAGCGACCTTTACTTCTGGTAAAACAATCTTTCTCTCCCAATCTTTCTTTAGTTTATTTCTGTTTGATTCCATTAATTCTGGAATAGATTTCTTATTATTTTCCTTAAAATAAATTGACCAGAATGGACCGATAAGATGAGATGCGGCATCAGCAGAAGAAACAATTTTTACTTCAATTGGGGCTTCGTTAAGATCGATTTCCATCTTTTTTTCAAAGATAGCAAGATATGTAATTACTTTATCAACAAAGCCTTCATTCAATCCGATCTCAAGTAATTTTGTGCGTCCCTCTTCAAACATCTTCTCATCATGTTCATTGTCCTTATCTAGAATTTTGGCATAATCATGAATCCAGACCAAAGCCATTACTACATCTCTGTCGGCATCTTTATAAATATCACATAGTTCAAAAGAGATCCTCTCGACAAAATTCAAATGGAGATCGACAAACCAGTCATGGTGAATAAACGTAGGATTTTTTGTTGCGTCAATCACATGATTCTTAAACTGCCCTAAAAGCTTAGTGTTTGATGGCATATATCAATATTAACTTAATTTTCTTTATTGTCATACCAAATCGGTGGTGTTCAATAATCTAGAAATTTATACGTAACGCTCTGTAAGTATATTTATAGCCATGATTTAGGCTTTAGGATTCAAGAGATCTCTGTTTTTCTTCAAATACTCCTGAATAACAGCTATTCTCTCGGGTCGATTTGTTGTGTGCCAGCGTGGGATTCGCCCATGGCTACTCACAATGATAGCTGCATGGAGAACACTTCGATCAAAATCTTTTTCTCCGAAATAACCCTTTATCATCTGCTCTGCCGCCTCTTCTGAATTATAGTGCGAGACTGCTATGATAATTGCCAAACCAAGATCTAAGATAGGATGATTAAAAGCTGGAGTTGGATCAAAAATAGTTAATGGTTCTGTAGCAAATACATTGTATGCTGAAAAATCATTGTGGCAGTATGTACTTCGCTTATCATGAGCTGCTTGCTGTTTGATTATTTCAATAGCCTGATCAATTGATCCATGATCTGAATCATTAAGAAGTCGGTGTTCTTGAGTGTATTTAAGTCTCTTTGAAATATGCATTGGAAACCATTCGGAGAAAGTTTTGTAATCAGGTTTACCATTATGCACGGGTCCGTAACCGTCGACATTTCTTGTATGCATCTTTGCGAGGAGAGATCCAAGTGAATGGAATATATTCCGTGACAGCATTTCTTCCAAAGAATATGTTTGACCTAGAATTGGTGCATCGACATACTTCATAAGTGTATATGGTCTATCACCCACATAACCCTCTTCTACTATATGTGGTACTGATACTCCATCTTCTTCCCAGGTTTTGAGAAAGGCCCCTTCTCCTTCTATGGGCTTAGGTAAAAGTGTTATCTTGAGTACGTACTTATTTTCTTCTGCATTAATGATTGATACGAGAGAAGTTTGGCCGGCTTGAGCGAATGTGATTTCTACTTCTTTGTCTTTAAAAAGTTTGTGGCTGGAAATGAAATCACTGATTTTTGGAACGAGTTCTTTTTTTATTTGATTGCGGCTTTCGTCAACGCTGTGTTCAGAGAGTTTTGGTTTGTTGAGAAAGGTTGGGTTTTTCATTTGTTTATTATATCTCGTTTTTGGGGTTGTGGGGGGGTGGAAATTTGTGCTGACACACTTAACTCTCACCTATTCTTCAATGATTTTCACAATTTTGAGAGCTGGATAATCATCTTTATTCTCAAATGACTTTCTGTAGTATTCGTTCCAGTAGCTCGTCATTCGCGATTTTGTCTTTTCCCAAAAGATGGGATTATCAGTAATAAATTTCTTATACAGAGCTTTATCTTTTTCAACAGCTCCTTTTGTCATCTCGACTATTTCTATAACGTATTCCCCTAGCAACATAACGACAAAAGGCACTGTCCAAGGTGTCTCGTTCTCGAGGATTTTCTTCAAATGCTTTTGGCGAACGAAACCATCGTGGTGTCTTGTATATATACAGCTTAAAACTAACTGCTGTGTAGCGGTAAGACTACTGGTAGCAGAACTATCAGGCTCAGGGTTATATATTCTTGAGTAAATTCGAATCGAATCAGACTCTACAGAGAGAGTTTCTTCTGTCTTATGTGGAAGATGTTTGCTTTTGGGAATAAGCATAGCCACAACCTCCACATCTGAATTAAGGGTTGATGGAAACATTTCAAAAAATGCTTCGGACTCTTGTTTTGTTTTCTTGAGCAGATTAAACATATGAAACATTATATCTCTTATCAAGATTTTTACTACATTGAATATATTTGGAGAACTGTACTGAGCAAAATTATGCGCTTTGGCAGCCAGACCTTTCTTGTGTTATTTACTAAGGGTACTGAAACAAATTATTCAAATCAAGTATCCTTCCTATACTTTCTGCACGACCTGTTTCTACGAATGTAGGTATACCCAAAACGCAACCGGAATCCTTGACTGCTATTCCACCAGAATTTCCATGCTCTATTTTTGCGGAGGTTTTTATATACCTCACCCCATTATCATCTTCAAAGCCAGAGATTATACCATCCGTAACAGTAAGAGATGAACCACCAACTCCAGGATATCCTAAAACAGATAAGTGGTCCCCGATACTTACAGACTTACAATAAGTAGTTAAATTTTTACTTTTAGCATATTTTGCTAAATCATTCTTGTTGCCAGCACGCGCTGTGTTTATGATCTGGGGAAAGATATAAGCAAAATCTGTACCGTACTTATATATTTGGTATCCAGAGGACTTATATACTAAGTAATTATCGGTCTCACGATAATTTGGATACAGGATCACAGCGCACTGCGATGTCGATCCATCTGATGTTTCAACAACGTGAAGATTGGTCTCTATAAAATATGCTGATGGATCGTTTGATGGAGAATAATAAAGGAGACCGGACCCGACCTGCAAGTTGTCACCGTAGGCATCTGAGGCACACACCACCTTCACAACAGCTGAAGATAACGACGACAGCAAGTTACTTATATTCCCAGAAGGGTTTTGCCTTGTATTCGAATTAATGTCAGCTTCGAGCCTTTGAATTTGAGTATCTTTCTTGCTTAACTCTTTTTCTTGAGTAGTAAGTCGCTGAGTCGTTGAAGAGGCCATATCCAGTAATTTTGCCTGTGTTTCTTGTAATTGCTTTGAAGTTTGCAGAATCACTGATTGAGTTTTTTTATATGATTCATACAGGTGTTGCCAAGCGAGAATTGCAGATACTGCGAGTAAAACAGCTAGAATAATTCCCCCTATCACTAATGGGCTAGTTTTTTTAGTCTGTTTGACTTTTCTCATTGTCAAAGACACGTACGTCGAGACTCTTTTTACTAATGTATTCTGAAGAAAAAAACTATTGTTATGGACTTCTTTTCCACAATTGTCACAAAAATTATGCCCCTCATCAATTTCCATGCCGCAGTTACTACAAAAAACCATACTATTTATACAGATAAAAGAAAACTTTTTACTCTATCATTATAAATTTTATAATATTCAAGACTACTTTGTGCAGAAGAATTGTAATCTTTCAAGTAATACTCCATTGATTTACAGAGGTAGTTGGCGGCATAGTACAAATCGTCTGCAGCATTTACGTAAGTAGACGGCATGCCTGTGAATCTGTCATTTAGTTCTAAAGCATCACTTTGCGCCGTACTACATGCTGAAATTGCGGCTCCGAGATACAGGTTGGCAGAGTTATACTCACCATCATTCCAATCTGTTATCCCTTTTAATGCATTACCGAGTCCGTTTGAAGTAAGATTATTGTATATAGTCGTCAATTGACTGACAAAAGATTTTGCGACCTCTAGCGAACGAGCCGCAGATGCTTTTGATTGAGCATCGATTGCTGCTTGTTGTGCATTTTGCTCAGCTCTAACCTTTGCGGCTTGAGCAGCCGCTGCTGCTGCCTTATTCTTTTCTGCCTGTGCCGCAGCTACTACAGCCTCTCTCTTACTTGTGTTTACCTCACCTTCAAGCACAAGTACAAGACTATCCTGTACTTTTTTTATTTCGGCTTGAACATTTTCATATTCTGGGTAACTCGAATCTATTGATTGAAGTTCGCTGAGAGCTTTCTTTAAACTGCCAGATGAAGTGGTTGTTGCTGTTGAAGTAGCATTTTGGATTGCAACAGCATTGTCGAACGATGTCTTGAAAGAAATAAATTTTAGACCGTCAGACCTTATAGTATCTATTCTGGATTTTTGACTTTCTGATATTTTTTTATTTTCTAACTGGAGCAAAGTGTTGATTGACTCCTTGTAGTTACCAGTCGATTGCAATTCTTTTGCTGAGTTTATTTTTGACTCAACTAAATAATACGCATATCCCTTTGATCCACCGTAAACTAGACCGCCTAAGAATATTAAAATTACTATCGTCAATACGATTGGGCTTCTCCAGGTGAGCTTAAAAGAATACTTTGCAGTAACTTGTCGAGATAATTCTAGCAAATCACTTCCGCAAGACCGACAGAACCTACTACCTGAACGATTTTCCTTGCCACATTGATCGCAATGCATTTTAGTTAAATTAATCTTAACACTAATAATAATTTATTAAAAAGTTCAAAACTCGCCATAGAAACCTTACTTGTTTCCTATCAGCCTAGATAAATTAGATGATAGATTCTTTACTCTTTGTCCAAATTTTATCTACACCTTCAATCTACTTGCCATTCTAGGTTGTATGTTAGTTATCCTTTATATAAAATACCACACTAATGTGTATTCTAAAAAAAATCCACATTCATCAATACCTTAACTATCACTATTTTATCTTACTTTCATATTTTACCATATAAGTATTTTTAGTTGTTTTAATTTTATCTTCTGACATCGGGTAAGTATTAAAGTACACGTCTGGATATTTGATAGTCAGATTCATGCTCACTAACGCTTCTACATGTTTAATTCAAGATATCCCCATGACAATAAGATTATCGCGATTATAAACGAAATCACAAAAAAGATATTAAGGGATTTGAGTATTTTAAAATCAAGTTGCCTATTTTTTGCTTCTTGCCTCTCCTTTACAGCTGCCTTCAACTCATCCTTTTGCGCAAAATAATTTTCTATTTCAGATATAATCTCTTTGTCTAATTTTTGATCTTGTTTTCTTTTGATCGCCGATAATTTATTACAAATACTGATTGCACCTTGCTGAAATTTGACTAATAATTCCCTCTCCCACTTATCATCACTCAATATAGACTTCTTATCTCTTTCAATAACCATGGCGAGAATAACTATTCCACAGAGAGTAGTCAGAATAAAAAATACTACAGTTAGTATCAATACGCGAGAATGACCAATTTGAATAGTTGGTGCAACAACTGTTAGAAATGCAACGCTAATTGACGACAGTGCGAGAACAAGATTAAATCCTCTATCTGCATTTCTGTATTGTAAATCTGCAGTCTTCTGAGATAAGCTAATTAATTGTTGAGTCCAATTATCCGAGGTTTCAGAAAAAACTGCTATTAGGTTATCCAATTCATTTGAAATCATTTTTACATGCATTTAGCCTCTTAATCTACTTAAAGCAACTTTAGTTGCTTCTCGACGTAATTCAGTTAGAGTATTTATTCCCAATATTTCTCTTATTATTTCGACTACTTCTTCTATTGCCATTTTAGACTCCTCATCATTCTCACTTTTTGTATGTCCCAAAACAAGACCTAGTAATCTATAAACTCTTTTGACTGTATCATCTCTTTCTTTGCCAAAACCTTGATAATCTAAAAGATTTTCTTTTGCACCCATTTCAATTAAAGCAGTTTCAATTGGTCTTAATTCACCTTCAATCTTTTTTGTAAGCCATGCTGAATGTTTTTGGCGTATATTTACCAATTCCCTACCTATATTCATTAAATTCTTAGAAGCACCGTCTCTATATATTTCCTGTAGTCCTTTTTGCAATCTATCTACGTATTCTTCACAAAACAATGCGTGTTTGTCATAAGCAACTTTAGCCATATGAGAAGCTGTTCCTAAAATAAAGTCTTGTTGTTCATTTTGCAATTGTTCATCCTTCCACGTTTTATAAAGAGAAAGACACAAAGCTCCAATCCCGGGTATAGCTGCAATACCTTTAAAGACCTTGTCTATAGGAAGATAGTATGCGGATAAAAAAGAGGCGGCTAATACAATTATTAGCAATATATAAGTTGACCAATTTTTAATTTTAATATTTTTCACATCTTTCTTTAACTAGTTCAAACAGATTACGGGGCTTGGACTCGCCCTCGCCTCTCATCTCGCCGTCGCTCGATTCGGGCTGGGCACCGCCTCGCAGTTCGCCGTACTCGGCTCACATAGCTCCGGCGTTCTCGTCATCATACCCTCAGTATAGCGCACAACAAGAAACCCGCTATAGGTGGGATTTTGTGGACCAAATGAGACATCTGCACTAAAACCGTAATCGTCCAACCCTAACCTACTCCGTCTGGCTTATTTTTAACTCACCGAACGACCCGTTTCGTGCACTAGGAAATCTTGCCATTAATATAATCTTTTACTGCTTTTATAACACTCACGACCTCTTCTCCAAATTTATCTTCCTTATCATTGAGCCAATCGCCCTGATTGTACATGATATTATGTATTTCCATGTAGTCCTTGGTTCTAATTTTTGGCTGGAAATTCTGCTTTAAGGCAATATTTAAATCTGTTATCTTTACATAAAGAGGTTTGACTATTTGCCTAACTTCAGGCCCCCACAACACCTCAGCTTCAAGTAAATTTGATTCCATTTCGGTAGACGCATTCGTGATTTCCTCCCACCTCATCTCATATACATATGGATGAACGTTCTTCTCCAATTCCTCTTTGAGTTTATCTGGATACTTTGTCCTTGCATATTGAATCGCTCTATAATCCTCCGAAGGAAATATGGCTGGATTCCTGACGTGCTTTATTGCATCCCTAAGTTTTAGGAGAGATAGATGTAAATTATCAGCAACTTCACTTTTGATTTGCTTTCTCCATGTAAACAAACCGCCACTAGCAATATAAAGACCCGTCACCGTTAATATCAATGTTACCCAATCGTTTAAAAAAGGATAAACTGGGTGAACAAAAAACGCAGGGTAAAGGCGGTAAAAAACTAGTCCGGAGATGGATACAGCGAGGATCCAGAAAAATACTCCCTTAACGCTAACACTGTCTTTCACCATGAGATTGATTATTACTACTTCCTACAGCTTTACTAATTGATACACCTCGTACAACTTGGCGGCGGGGCTTGGACTCGCCCTCGCCTCTCATCTCGCCGTCGCTCGATTCGGGCTGGGCACCGCCTCGCAGTTCGCCGTACTCGACTCACATAGCTCCGGCGTTCTCGTCATCATACCCCGCTTTCAGAATGAATAAAAGAGATACGCTTTGCGCATCTCTTTTATTCATTAGCTGCGGGGCTTGGACTCGAACCAAGATTCTACGCTCCAGAGGCGCATGTCCTACCATTAGACGATCCCGCAAAATTTTGTTATGCCTTATTACTGTACTCGCTATAACAATGTGCCACAAATAATACCTTAAAATGGGGTAAAAAGGAAGAGTGCGCCAAGTCTTTGTTTGCGCTACTATTGTGCCACATATATGACTCTTGTATGGTAACTTTTAACTTCTCTTCTTGTTTGCACGGTGCGTCGAAACTGTTCTCTTGGTTTGCTCGTCATTGGCTTGCTGGTGTTATTGCTCTATGTGTGGGTATTGTGTGTATTGCTCCTCAAATTGTTTTTATTACGCATATGGGGAGTGGGTATTCGGGTATTTATATTTTGAAGAGTGATGCTGAAACTCATTATCTTGCCCGTATGAAAAACTCTGCTGAGGGTAATGGTATTGGTAATCCTTTTTTTCGTGAGTATTCGCATGAGCCTTCTGCTACGTGGAGTTTTTCTGAGTGGTTTCTTGCTCTGCCGAGTGCTGTTGTGCCGATATCGGTGCCGAGTTTGAGTCTTATCTATAAGTTTGTTTTTCCTTTTATTGCTACGCTCTGTGCTTATGCTTGTTTTTTTATTATTACGCGGAATTATTTATGGTCGGCTATTGGTAGCTCTGCTGTAGTTATTGGATCTGCTTTGGTGAATACTGCTGATGTTATGAATCTTCTTTCGTGGAGTCAGACGTATTCTCAGTTTCTTGCGTATTCTAGGCCGGTGAATCCGCAGTTCTCGGGTATTATTTTCTTTATTTATATTGTGAGTATTCTGTATGCTCTGAGGCAAAAAACGCGGTGGGCTTTTATTCGTGTTGCTCTTATTTCGACGCTTTCGTGGTATGTGTATTTTTATACTGCTACCTTTATTCTTGCTACTAATTGTATTATTGCTCTGGGTTATACGGTGCGCTTTGTATTGAGGGCGTATCCTCAGTATGTGCCAAAAAGGTTTGTGTCATTTGTATATTCACTGCTCTATGGTATTGAGGGAGTTGAAAGTGATTCGTCGTTTAATTTGTTGTTGAATTCACCCTTACTTGAAACTGTACATAAGGCTCGGGCGACTATGTTATATGCCTTAGCGGCGCTTGTACTCAGTATTATTGGTGGTTTGCCTTTTATATGGGCTACTTATATGCTCCGCATGAGCGAATGGTATGAGGAGCTTGCTCGTATTGCTCATATTGTTACTTCGCACGCTCCGGTTATGAGTAGTTCTTGGTTCATTACGGCAATTATTGTTGTGTTCACCGTGGTGATCTATCGGCGTTTTCATGGTGCGCATATGTACCCTGGTTATACTCGCTTTTTTATTATTCTGCTTCTTGCAACGCAGCTCGCTATTAATCAGCAAGTTATTACGGGCATTGTGCTTCAGCAGGGTCACTATCATTGGTATATGAATGCTCCGCTCTTTGTACTCATGATTTGGGTATGTATATATTCGCTCATTGAGCTTATTTCTACGAATTCAGTGCGCACAACATTATTCAAGAAAGTGAGTTTATACGGTACAGCACTTATGTGTTGCGGAGTAGTATTTACTTACGGTTTTTTGGTACAGAGTTCATCATATTATGCTCGCAAAGACGAAACGGCTTTTGCTCAGCGCTATGCATCTGTTCTTGATTGGCTTAAAGCATATACGCAACCTGGATCTACGGTTCTTGCTCACAATGATATTTCTGAGCTCATTCCTATTTACACCGACAATAATGTAGCGTGGGAAAATCATGCCACCTACTATTTAATGCCGCATTCGCGCCGTGAATTTACTCCCGAAAATATTCTACAGAGCCCTGCTCCGCATGATATTGTAAAAAACTATCCTCTTGATTATATAATTCAAGATTCTGCCAAGCCTTTTAGCCTTCCCAAGACTTTCCCTATTCGCACCGTAACTCAATTTGGAGATTTTACGGTTTACACAGTAGAGCGCTAATTACCCTTTTGTTTTTCTATTGCTGCTTTAATGAAAGCTGTAAAGAGTGGATGTGGTCGGAGTGGTCGAGCTAAGAATTCTGGATGAAACTGTGTACCTACAAAGAACGGGTGATTTTTTGTTGAGAGTTCTGCAATTTCCATCAACTGTGCATCGGGCGATGTGCCAGAAAATACGAGTTGCATTGATTCATTCTGTGCGCCAGTAGCAACAGGGTTTGTAATTTGATTGATATATTCTGGGTTAACCTCATAGCGGTGTCGATGTCGCTCATGAATAATTGCTGTTGGAGCTTTTGCATCAAAAGTTCCTGCACTTTTATATGCTGCATATGCAATTGTTCCCTGTTTAAGCACTGCTGGATATTCACCTAAGCGCATTGAAGCTCCGTAGTTACCGGCACTCAATTTTGCTTTTTGATCGGGCATGATGTCGATAACCACATGCTGTGCTTTAGGGTTAATTTCGGCAGTATGTGCACCCTTGAGGCCCACTACATTTCGAGCGTATTCAATGACAAGTAATTGCATACCGTAGCACAAACCAAAGTATGGAATCTTATTCTCTCGAGCATATTTAATAACATTGAGCTTTCCTTCGATGCCACTTTCGCCAAAGCCACCAGGAACGATAATGCCATCAAAACCTTTAAGGGCTGCATACGCTTGTGGAGTTTCTTTGCCAGGTTCAAAATCGAGAGCATTGATTGGCTCAATAACCGGCTTAACACCCTGTGCATATGCTGAATACTTTACGGCTTCAAGAACCGAAACGTAAGCATCGGTCAAAACAAAGTCACCGGTAGAAAAATACTTACCGACAATTGCAATTTTAACTTCTCGATTTCCGGCGCGAGCATTTTTGACACTTTGAGCAAACTTCTTCCACTGTGAAAGCCCTTTAACTGAAGCGGCATTCTTTTTTGGCTTCATACTTAAACGCTCAAGAATAATTTTACCTAGATCATCGCGCTCAAAGTTAAGCGGTACATCGTAGACACTGCTAATGTCGGGGGCAGAAATAACATGTTCAGGAGGAATGTTGCATGATACTGCAATTTTTTCTTTGCGTCGCTGATCTACGGCAACTTCGCTGCGGGCAATGATGATATCGGTGTATACTCCATAGCTTGCAAGCTGTCGCACAGCATGCTGAGTTGGGCGGGATTTCATTTCGCCAATTTTACTTGGTATCGGCAAATAACTTACCATGATAAAAATAACGTCTTTGGGCTGGCGAATCTTAAGTGCTCGAGCAGCTTCGATAAACATAATATTTTGATAGTCGCCAACGGTACCACCGATTTCGACAACCGAAATATCCGAGCCTGATTCTTGTGCTCCACGTTCAAGGCGAGTAACAATTTCATCACGAATGTGCGGCACTGCTTCGACACATTTGCCCTTATAACCCAAAGCTCGCTCACGCATAATAACGTCGCGATATACCATTCCGGACGTCATATAGTCAGAATCAAGAGCGTCGCGATTTAAAAAGCGTTCATAGTTGCCCATATCTTGATCAGTTTCAAGACCAGATTTCATAACAAAAACTTCACCATGCTCCGTAGGGTTCATGGTGCCAGCGTCGACATTTAAATAGGGATCAACTTTAGTAAGGTTTACTTCATAGCCTTGAGCTTGAAGCAAAGTACCGATAGAAGAAGTAGCAATTCCTTTGCCAACTCCCGACATTACTCCACCGACGACAAAAATATACTTATGACCTTTTTTCTGAGACTGTGCTGACTTTGATCCTTGAGCTGTTAATTTTTTTCGTTTCGTGGGTATTGTTTTCGGTTGTGCCATACTCACATTGTACTCCCGCCAAAAAAGTCTGCCACTTGCGTTATGGCAGACTCGATTGTGCTATACGATTTTTACCCCTCTTTTATCCCATCGCACCGTCACATACCCCTACACCTCTTTTATACGTTCAAATAGCGGCGTACTGCCAAATAGCTTGATACTGCGCCAAGTATTACTCCTGAGCCAACTACCACCACCACAACCTGCACAAAGTTTGAAATATAGTAACTCAAAAGTGTTACATCACTCGAAAATACAGCAGTTACCTGAGATGTGTAATACGCAATTGGATACAGAACAACAAGAGTCAAAACTGCAGCGATAAAGCCTGCCATCATACCACTTACCACAAATGGACCGCGGATAAACATATTGCTTGCTCCTACGAGTTTCATAACCTTAATTTCATCACGAGCGTGATAAATCGTAATTCGAATCGTATTGAAAGAAATAATGATTGCAACAAGAGCAAGGATAATTGATATTGCAAACCCCACCTGCTCTACCACAGAAATAATTGTTCCGAGTCTATCGATAATAACTTTATTCTTATTGTAGTTTACTGATTCAATAAAAGCCGTACCATCTTTTGAAAGAGCATTCTTTCCTTCAAAGAATCGTGCAACACTTTCATACTGTGATGGTTCTTTTGCTCGAATATTCAAAGCGGCTGGCAAAGGGTTGGTACCAATTTCTTGTAGGCCCTGCAAGATACGAGTGTTATCTTCGTGGCGACGATTAAATTCTGCAAGAGCTTGTTCACGTGATATATACGTCACACTTGCAACTTCGGGCAATGATTCAATAGTCTTTTTAAGGGTAAGGATATCGGCTTCTTTAGCAGAAAGAGCAAAGTATACGTTAACATCTACCTTATTCTTAATGTCGGTCATGTAGCGGTCAGAAAGAGCACTAAAAAACATGAGCGAAGCGATAACGAGGAGCGAAAGTGTAAGAACAATGATAGAAGAAAATGACAGAAAACCATTTCGCCAAAAGTTTACGAAACCCGAACGAATCATGCGCTTTGCTGTGGTAAATATCATATCTTCAAAAAATTATTATAAGTACTAGAGCACGTACTTGCCGTTTTTATCATCACGAACAATTTTACCCTTATCCATGGTAAGCACACGGCCACCAATTTCATCAACCACTCCTTTATTGTGTGTGGTCAAAAGCACAGTTGTGCCAAGCTCATTAATTTTTTTAATAATTTTAATGATTTCATAGGTATTAATTGGGTCGAGGTTTCCTGTTGGTTCATCAGCAATGATAATATCAGGCTGATTTACGATTGCTCGAGCAATTGCTACGCGCTGTTTTTCTCCGCCAGAAAGTTCATGAGGAAAACTATAAATTTTATGCCCCAAATCAACGAGCTCAAGCACATGGGGCACATCTGAGTGAATTTCACTCTCTGATCGGCCTGCTGCTTCCATAGCAAAAGCAATGTTTTCATAGGCTGTCTTATTTGGAATCAAACGAAAATCCTGAAAAACTGTACCGATACGGCGGCGCAAACGACTCATTTCGCTTTTGCGAAGTCGGTGAATGTCAGTTGATTCAAAAAATACAGCTCCATCTGTAGGTCGGTCTTCGGCAATGAGCATTTTAAGGAGTGTTGATTTTCCTGCTCCAGAGTGGCCGACAATCGTAATAAACTCTTTAGGCTCAACCATAAAAGAGACTTCATCGAGAGCCTTTGATTCATCGGGGTAGATTTTTGATACTTTGTCGAAATAAATCATTGTTCTAGTAGTATATCATAAACGAGACTACTCCACAGCACATACACAGGGCTTATGCCAAACCCTTTTCGGCCTCGATAAACATATCGATATCACCTTCAAGAACATCATCTACCGACGAAGTTTCAACATCGGTTCTGTGATCCTTAACCATTTTATAAGGGTGCATTACATACGAGCGAATCTGACTACCCCATTCAATATCAGTTGTCTTAGAAATATAGTGCCCTTGTTCGCGCTGTTTACGCTCATCATCGCGCAATTTGTAAATTTTAGCCTTCAAAATATCGAGGGCTTTTTCTTTGTTCTGTGCTTGAGAACGCTCGCTCGTTACATGAACCGACAACTTAGTTGGTATATGCACAATGCGTACTGCGGTTTCGCGCTTATTAACATTTTGTCCTCCTGGCCCACCTGATTTTGCTATTGAAATGTCGAGCTCTTTTTCGGGAATATCAATGTCAGCAGAATTTATTTTTTCAAACTTAGGAACAACTTCGACCAAAGAGAATGATGTATGGCGCAAACCTTTTGCATTGAATGGCGAAACGCGTACCAAACGGTGTACTCCCGATTCGTTTTTAAGGGTACCATACACATGTTTGCCGGTAATTTCTATCATGATATTACGGTAGCCTCCATGATCGTTTTCATGCGAAGCAAGTACTGCCATTCCCCACCCTTTATTTTCTGCATACTTGCGGTACATGCGCACGAGCATTGCGGTAAAGTCTTCAGCATCATCGCCACCAGCACCAGAAAACACCGAAAGAATTGCCGAGCCCTGATCAAACTTAGAACCACCTTCGAGCTCTGACTTAAGGTCTTTAAGTTCTTTAATATAATTTTGAGCTTTTTCTGGTTCTGACCAAAAATCAGCCGTTTCCATAAGAGACTCAAGTTCGCGAACTCGAGCAAGCTTTGCTTCTCTGGCCAAAGCGGGTTTTTGTTGTTCTGGAGTATTGTGAAGCATGGTTCAATACTAACCGAAAACCGCACAAAGAAAAAGGGCGCGGCGAGCAGATGCTCACCGCGCCCAACTGATGACGTAGTCACCAATGCCTTTCGGCAAAATACTAGCCGAGGAACGGAGGAAGTAATCTCCGTTCCTCGGCACACCCACGTTATATGGACGTGGATGCTTTCCTTGACACTACAGGCATCAAGGCGTTTCCGTCGTGTCTTTGTCTTATGGACTCTGTACCTTGTCAGGATGGCCGTATGCCACCCACGGTTACAGCATCTACTCGGTTCTGAAAATATCATACTACTACCCACAAAAAAGTCAAGGCTGTGAAATCGTAGGCTCTGCTTGGGACATACCAATAAAAAAGACCGGCACCGAGTCTAGACCCTCGGTACCGGCAAGTCCTTGCGGGAAAAGGAACGACGCAAGGATGGGACAACCCTGAATAATAGTATCATACATATAATAAGATGTCTAGGTGACGCAATTTTGTAGAACTTTTTACCTTTCTATGTAACAATGTACCTGTTTTAGTCTGTGGTATTAGGCCAATGTAGCTGTTTTGGTAGATATCAAGAAGTTACAATGAGATGTTTGCGCAAGTGGATTAACAAGCCAATGTAGCTCAGTTGGTAGAGCAACGCTTTCGTAAAGCGTGGGCCGCCGGTTCAATCCCGGCCATTGGCTCATAGAGTGAGACATAGAAGACATGTTATGTCTTCGTGGTCGGGATTGAAGCCCGATTGAGCTTGTACGACTTTGGAGTACAAGCCAATTGGGGTACTGTTCCTGTAAGGAACAATCCCGGCCATTGGCTCCAAAGTTTTCTAATAGAAAAATAAATAGCTCAAAAGCAATTTGAAATTGTTGTATGTTTTCCCTGCTTCACTTCGTGAGCCGTTGTCCGGGATTGAACCGGAGACCTCGTCATTACCAATGACGTGCTCTACCAACTGAGCTACAACGGCATAGAGTACCGTAGAGGGCGAGTAACCCCTTCTTACTCTAGACCCAAGCAATAAGCACACCCGTGCTCATTACATGAATCCTTAACCCTCTACGGCAAACTCATACTAGCACAAACAAAAATACATGAACACTATTTCTGAGTCTGACCTTTTGGCCACTCTGTAACCATGAGCAGATCCTTATGACCTGTAATTGCCCATAATTCTTCGGTAACGAAAGGCATGAATGGGTGCAATACTTTCATAAGAGTTTCGAGTATATATACCATGGTTGTTGCTGTAGCAATTCTCTCTTCTGCTGAACCGCTCTTCATTGCCACCTTTGCTTCTTCAAGAATAATATCGGCAAAAGTATGCCATGTGTACTGATACACCTTTTCTGTAGCCAAGTGGAATCGATATGCATCAAGATCAGTTGTAATATCTGCAACAAGCGTATTAATTTCCTGAACTCTATTGTCGAGCATTTTCTGTTTGCCAGAATTTTGAGCCAAAGCTTGTCGAATATCTACACCTTCTTTTTGTTTAACATCAGCAAGCATCATTTCGATGAGGCGAGTAATGTTCCACAATTTATTAGCAAAATGTTTATAGCCCTTAATCTTATCCTCTGAAATCTTTGTATCAGTTCCTGGAGTATTACCTGCGATTAAAGCCATGCGACCAGCATCGGCACCAAACTTATCAGCAACGTCGAGTGGATCAATACCGTTTCCTAAAGATTTAGACATCTTTCTTCCCTGTCCATCGCGAACAGTTCCATGCAAATACACAGTACTAAATGGAATCTGACCAAGAGCATACCCCGACATCATAACCATACGAGCAACCCAAAAGAAAAGGATTTCATACCCTGTTTCAAGAACAGCAGTTGGGTGATACACGCGCAAATCTTCTGTTTTTTCTGGCCAGCCAAGAGTGGCAAAAGTCCACAGAGCAGAAGAAAACCACGTGTCGAGTGTGTCCTCGTCTTGCGCCCAACTACTTCCTTCTGGTGGTTTTTCGCCACAATAGATTTCTTCGGCTTCGGCACACATATCGTCAGTACCAACATTAACAGTTCGATACCAAACAGGAATTCTATAGCCAAACCAAATTTGGCGACTAATACACCAATCCTGAAGATTCTCTATCCAATTGGTATACACCTTATTAAAGTTGTCAGGCATGATGTTAAGCTGCCCACCCTTGAGCGGTGCCAACATGATTTCTTTAAGAGTTGTTTCGCTACCCGAAGCAATGCCATGGAGTTCTGAATGTGGCAAAACAAACTTTTTATTTACATTAATAAACCACTGATTCATGACTTGTGGTTCAACGATTCCGTCGGTACGCTCTGCAGTTGCAATATTGTGAGTATAGTCTTCTTCTTTTTCTACAAGTCCTTTTGCACGTAGCTTTTCGACAATTTTTTGTCGTGCATCGGCAATTTTCATACCTGCAAATTCACCAGCAATAGGGAGTAGTTTGCCATACTGATCAATAATTCTTTCTTTATCTAGACCATGTCGCTCGGCAATTTCAAAGTCAACTTTACTATGCCAAGGGGTAATTGTCATAACGCCGGTACCAAAAGACATGTCAATTGATTTATCTTTAATAACCGTTGCAGTAATTGGGCCATTAATCCACTCAAGATCAATCTTCTGCATGTGCTTATATGCGGCATAGCGTTCGTCATCAGGGTGCATAACAACATATTTATCGCCAAACTTGGTTTCGGGTCGAGCAGTACCGATAGTGAATGGACCGTACTTAAAATAATAGAACTTTACCCTCTCTTCCTTGTACACAATTTCATCATCAGAAATAGTTGTTTGACCTTTTGGATCCCAGTTAACAATGCGGTGACCGCGATAGATAAGGCCATCATCATACATTTTCTTAAACATAGTATGAACAGCATGCGAAATCTTTGGATCAAGAGTATATGCTAAGCGAGACCAATCAGCAGAGGCACCCATGGCTTCAACCTGCGAAAGGATTGTTGACTGACTCTTTAAAGCAAAATCTTCTACCTGACGCAAAAATGGCTCGCGACCAATTTGGTGGCGATTTTTTCCTTCGGCTTTATAAATATCTTTTTCTACTCGAGACTGCGTAGCAATTGCGGCATGATCGGTTCCAGGAATCCACAATGTTTTAAAACCTTGCATTCGCTTGTAGCGAACCATGATGTCTTCAATGGTAAGCATAAGGGCGTGTCCCATATGCAAAACACCTGTTACGTTTGGTGGGGGCATAACCATAGAAAATGCTGGAGCATCTTTTTTTGTATACCCTTTCTCGATACATGTGTCGGGGTTAAAAAGACCGCTGTCTTTCCACATTGAGTATATACGCTTTTCTGTTGTCTGCGGATTATATGGTTGTGTTAGCTTTGACTGATCGTTGTTACGATCATTTGTTGTTTGATTCATGTGATAGAGAATAAATAATTAAGAATTTCGGCGAGATGGAGCAAGAGAGTGAATCGTGATCAAGTTACCGTCTGGATCGGTGATGACGGCCATACTGCACGATTCCATAACGACGGGCTCCATGGTGAAATTAACATTATTATTCTTAAGGTGTTCAATGAAGTCATTAAAATTATCAACTTCAAAAGCAATTCCTGGACCAACCTTTTGAGCTGATTTCCATGATTCCATAGACCCTAATGAAAGAGTTGTTGAACCAACTTGATACTCTACCCACCCTTCGGCAAATTCTTGGGCAACGGTAAGGCCGAGTATGCCTTCATAAAAAGCTCGAGAGCGAGCCATATTCTGGGCTGGGTATCCTACAAATGCTGTATCTATAATTCGTGCTTTCATAGATACAGTATACACACTTTTATTTCTTTGAGAAACCTTCTAAAGCTTTCAAGACTTCTATCGGTATCATGTAAACAACAGTATTACTCTGGTCAGAAGCCATGTCGTTAATTGACTGAAGAGTACGCAAATGCATTGCTCCAGGACTCGATGCCAACATAGTAGCTGCTCGAGAAATGTTTTCTGCAGCAGCGAGTTCTCCTTCTGAATTAATGATCACGGCTCGCTTTTCTCTTTCAGCTTCTGCTTGCTTACCAATTGTTCTTTCGAGTTCTGGTGGTAGGCTCACATCTTTTAACTCAACATTATTTACTTTTAAACCCCAGGCATCTGTTTCTTTGTCTACGATCTCTCTGATTCGATCAGCGATCTTGTCTCGACTTGAGAGTAGTTCATCAAGAGTTACCTCGCCCACAATATTTCGCATAGTTGTCTGCGCATACTGCGAAATTGCATACCGGAAGTCTTCGACCTCGATAATTGCCTTCTCTGCTTCATTTACTTTATAGTAAATCACAGCATTAACTCGAACCGATACGTTATCGCGAGTTATTGCATTCTGATCTGGCACATCAACAGCTTTTGTTCGTACATCAACTTTTTGATATGTCTGAACGACTGGCACAACCAAACGCCAACCGGGTTGCATAACTGAGCTAAATTTTCCAAATGTAAAGCGCACACCTCTTTCATACTGGTTAATTTGGCGAATACTTATGACCACAAGAAAAACAACGATTCCAACTATCCAGACTACAATCGGGTCCATATATTTATATACTAGCTAATAAATTAAGTACTCCTTGTATTATACTAAAATTAGCACGCCCTACCAAGGGACTAGGTCACGGATAATTTTCTGCTGAAAATTTCCGCGACCCTTACAGGGTCTGTCCACTCATTGGCTCTCGAGTACTCGAGCTCAATGAGTCTTGCGAATGCTACGCATTCTCACCCGACTCGCTTGCCTACGCTCGCTCCATCTTTCAAGTCCCTAATGTTCTCGCTGTTAAATTTAAAACCCTGACACAGGGTCAGGGTTTTAAATTTATGCGCGAGTGAAGGGACTTGAACCCTCGACCTCTCCCGTGACAGGGGAGCGCTCTAGCCAGCTGAGCTACACCCGCATAATGGCTACACACGAACGTAGTATACACTATTTATATTTTTTTGAAAGTCCCTACCCCGGAACTTAAAAGCGGGGCGCTATGCGCCCCGCTTCTTGACTGTGGTGTCAGGCAAGCTGGTTACCAAAAATCCCAGCTCAGCCCGCCGCCACCGATAGCCTCAAAAGGTACTGGCGACAAATCCCCTACGGGATATTGCCACACCACGACCGGCATGAGGAGCCGGATTGGGGGTTTTTCGCCGCCCTCCCGGATCACCCACTCGTACCGAAGCATATCCCTGCCCGTGGCATTTCTGCCGCGCTCAAGGTAACGCTCAGTGTCGAAGGCTGACCCCACGTACTGTGGGGGAACCCATGCACGCATGGTACTCAGGGTATTCACCCTCCTCCATGCTGCCTCATCTATCTGAGGCATGAGCACAGCAATAAGCTGCTGCGCCCGCGTATTACCCCGCCAAACCTCGGAAGGCTGGCGGAACTCAAGTTGCGGGGCAATGTTTGTCGCCCCACCCGATTCGTCACCAGTCGGCGACGGATCGGGGTCAACTTCGAATTTGATGTACTGAATTGGCGCACTTTGCACCTCGATCAGAATATTGGTAGTACCAACATCCTCGCCTGCCTTACGCTCGCCAAGAGCGTATATTGGAGCAATAACGCTCCACAACATCATGACACTCATGAGCGCCACGACGCATTTACAACAAGCTTTCATCCACCAAAAACTATACTCCTCTTAAAGTTTGATGGCAAGTACGATACGCACAGCCCTCTACCCTCTCATAATCTGCAATTTTGTGCCGGCGGGAGGGATCGAACCTCCGACCTTGGGCTTATGAGTCCCACGCTCTAGCCAACTGAGCTACACCGGCAATAGCCGCATTCTAGCAGATTTTAGACTTTTTTCAATAAAATGCCCACAGAATTTAAATCTTGTTGCGGGAGCCGGAATCGAACCGACAATTTTCAGGTTATGAGCCTGACGGGTTACCGTTACCCTATCCCGCTATATTCATAGAGTACACAACACATAGAAAGCACTCTTATGTGAATATAAGATACCACACCAACTCCCAAAGAGCAAACTTGCTATTTTGCAAGAAAACTGGCTCAGGACTCGGCCAAAACAGTACTAAATATAGAAGAATTCTTCAAAAACCTGACGATACATGCCGATAACGCGCTTTGCTTCGTGCTGACTCAATATAAAGTTAGATCCTTCGTGAGCAATTACGTTTCGCACCTTATGAGCCTCCCAGGCAAAATCGAGGGTGGTAAAGTCGGCTTTCTCTATGCGCTTAAGCTTTTCACCAATACTTTCACCTTGATATCCCATCTTATCAAGAATTTCTCCAAGGATAATATCGGCTTCAATAATTGCTTGGCGCCAATCATTTTGATTCTCTGATTCGGCATGGCGCATAACGTTCTTCCAACGCTCAGTAAGAGCGGGATCACCTTTTGCTTCGGGAGCTTCTGCATAAGCAGGAACCACTTTGGGAACATAGATTTCTTCTTCTTTTGCTCGAATCAATTTTGTTCTTTGAACAGCATACACTGTACCAATAACAAGCATGAGCGATACAGGGACCGAAATAAGCACAAGAAAATCATAGATAAATGCTACTATCGTTCCAAAAACGGGTATAGCATCAATAAGAAAATTCAGACCTGCTGCGAAAATCGCATCGAGATTTATTGAAGGTGTCGATACAATACCTACTTCCATAGCTCTATAGTACCACAAGAGTACCTTTTACTTTAGCCATTCAAACTAATATCTTTTCCCACACTAAACAACCATGCTTCATGGCCATGAGGGGCTGTAAGCTGAACGCCTACCGGCAAGCCTTTACCGTCGCGAGTTTTTTCTGGCTCATCATTTTGTGCAAAACCGGCTGGCACAGCAAGAGCTGGCATTCCTGTAAGGTTAGCTGTAACAGTAAAGATGTCTGCCAAATACATTGATAATGGATCCGCTGCTTTATCACCAATTTTAAATGCTGGACTTGGAGCTGTTGGGGTCAAAATTACATCGACCTTCTCGTATGCTTTTTCAAAGTCACTGCGCAATAAGTTTCGTACCTCGAGTGCTTTATTGTAGTACGCATCATAGTAGCCCGAAGAAAGTACGTATGTACCAAGAATAATTCTTCGCTGAACTTCTTTTCCTAAACCGTGAGTTCGCGTATTAATATAGTCTTTGAGCAAATTTGAATTTGCATCATCCTTACCAACATTGATACCAAATTTTACTCCATCGTAGCGGGCCATGTTCGAAGAAACTTCGGCCGGCATAACAATATAGTAAGCAGCAAGTGAGTATGAAATATTTGGCAATTCAACATCAATGCAGGTATATCCCTGACTTTTAAGCTTTTCTACAGTTTCATTAAAGACACGCATTACTTCGGTATCAATACCATCACCATTCAAAAAGTGGCGTGGGATTCCAATGACTGGCTTATCTGCGTGTGGAGTACGCTTTGTATAGGTTGGATTTTCTGTGTTCTCACTTTTTTGTGATGTGCCATTTGTTGCACTGACAATAGTTGTGCTGTCAAAAGAATCTTTACCGCACAAAGCATCGTAGAGTGTTTCGACATCAGCAACACTCTGAGCCATTGGCCCAACTTGATCGAGCGATGAACCCATAGCAATAATTCCGTGGCGAGAAATTGCCCCATATGTTGGTTTAAGTCCAACAACTCCACAATAGCTTGCTGGCTGGCGCACAGATCCACCAGTATCAGTACCCAAAGCAATAACGGCAGTATTCATAGCCAAAGCAGCAGCAGAACCACCCGAAGAACCACCAGGAACTCGGCGTTTATCAATAGGGTTTGTTGTTACACCATATGCAGAATTTTCTGTAGAACCACCCATAGCAAACTCATCCATATTGGTGCGCCCAATAAAGACAACACTGTGCTCTTTAAGCTTTGTAATAGCTGTAGCATTATAGGTAGCTTTATACCCTGCCAAAATTTTAGATGCTGCAGTTACATGTTTGCCTTCAACTAAAATATTATCTTTCACTGCAACAGGAATACCTGTGAGCATAGGAAAATCTTTGCCTTGTGAACGGCATTCATCAATAATCTTTTGTGCTGCACGAGCTTGATCAAGGGCGTCTTCATACACTTCAAGGTAAGCATGCGCGGCAAGCTTGCCTTCGGTGTACTGTGCTTCATCGTTCTTGATAGCATCAATAATTGCCTGCACCAAATCAACAGCGGTATATTCACCTGCTTTATATGCAGCGTGCACAGCACCAACAGTTAAGGGGCTTTTGAGTTCTGCAAGTTTAAATGGAAGCATATTATGAAAGGATTTTCTTTACGGCAATAAAACCAGCCTCTTGCACAGGGGCAGAATCAAGAATTGCTTTCGTATATTTGCCTGGAGCATTAGTTACTTCATCGGCACGAGCAACATTTTTTACTGGACCTTTTTTTGACAAAGAATTCCCTGCAGCATTAGATATCTTTTGAATATCTTGTACATAGTTAAGAATTTCACCAATCTGTGCGGCAAAAGGGCCCACATTGGTAGTTGGAATCCCTAAGCGAGCAAGACCAGCAAGGTGTTCAATGTCTTTTTCATTAATCATATGGTGATTCTAGCACTTTTATAACTTTTCGCCAGAAGAAAAATTGAGCATTGCCAATACCTGCTCTTCGGTAATAATTGGCACGCCAAGCTCTTGCGCGGTCTCAAACTTTGAACCGCCTCCCTCACCTTTCACTAAAAATGACGTTGCTTTAGAAACTGCGCTACCCACCGAGCCGCCTGCTCGACGAATCATTTCATGCAGTTCATCACGAGAAACTTTTTCGAGCGATCCTGTCACCACAAAAGTTTTACCAGCCACTGCCGAAGAACCTGCTTGCACTTTCTGCTCTTTAGCAAGAGTGAGTTCTTTTTCGAGCCTATCGAGCAAGTCCTGATTCTTTTTCTTACTGAGCCAATTTACCATTTCTTGAGCAACAATGTCTCCGATACCATAAATTGACTGCAATTCTTCGAGTGTTGCTGTGCGAACCTTTGCTAGGGTACCAAAGTGATCGGCAATATCATATGCGGTTTCTTCGCCAACATGCGGAATACCAATTCCTGCAAGCAAACGGTGGAGTGTTGTTTTTCGTGCAGCATTTATTGCATCAATAATATTGCGTGCACTTTTTTCTTTAAAGCGCGGCAAAGCCAAAACATCACCAAGTGTTAGCGTAAAAATATCATCAGGCGTAGTAACTAAACCTTGATCAACAAGTACGTCAATAATTTTAGGACCAAGACCATCAATATTAAGACACTTTTTTGAAACAAAGTGATACAGCCTGCGCTTTGTTAATTGTTCAGAATCGAGGATGACACAACGCCATGCGGCTTGGCCAGGAATTCTTTCGATGCGCCCATCACCGCCACAGCCATCAACAAACTGAGGAAAGTTAAAAGGCTTTTCTTTGCCTGTGCGTAGTTCTGTAACTACATGCACAATATCAGGAATAACATCGCCCGCTTTTTGTAATACCACCGTGTCGCCAATACGAACATCGAGGCGTTTAATTTCATCTTCATTGTGGAGCGTTGCTCTTGATACAACAGAACCAGCAACAGATACAGGCTTTAAATGCGCAACTGGAGTAACTACTCCCGTACGACCAACTTGCAAAACAATATCAGTAACGACCGTTGTAACTTGCTCAGCAGGAAACTTAAAAGCTATACCAAATCGTGGACCTTTACCTGTATATCCTAAAATATTTTGATAGTCTCTTTCATTTACTTTAACTACGATTCCGTCAGCAACGTAGTCTTGGTGAGGCATTTTCTTTTGCCACTGTTTCCAGTATTCAATGACTTCACCAATATTCTTGCACAGCTTTTTATGCTTATTAACTTTAAAACCAAGTTTGTGTAAGTATTCGAGCTCTTCAAATTGTGTAGCTGGCATTCCGCGACTTGTTTCCGATGTTGTTTCATCGAGTAGAGCAATGTCGTAAATATATGTTTCAAGTCGACGAGAAGCAGCGATGCGTGGATCAAGCTGTCGAATAGAACCCGCTGCAAGATTGCGTGGATTTGCAAATGGCTCTTTTCCTTGAGCAATTTGTTCTGCATTAAGTTCAGCAAGAACTTTTTTTGACATCCAAACTTCGCCTTCAACAATAATTGAAACGGGTTCTTTGAGTTTAAGCGGTACCGACTGAATTGTGCGAACATTTTCGGTTACATCTTCGCCCACTACCCCATCACCGCGAGTTGCAGCACGCACAAAAACTCCTTTTTCATATTCAAGGACGATTTTGAGGCCATCAATCTTATGTTCTACTGTATACGTTGCTCGGGCTTTTTGAGAAGCATCCGGACCCTTCTCGGCCAGCATACGATGAATTCTTTCATCAAATTCTTGTATATCGGTTTCGGTAAAAGCATCATTAAACGACCATTGCTGGACTTTATGTTGCACCTTAGAAAACTCTGGCAACGGTTTACCAGCCACGCGCTGTGTTGGAGAATCCGGAGTAATTAAACGAGGATATTGATTTTCAAGAGTTACTAATTCATGTTTGAGCGAGTCTAAAGCAGCCTCTGATACCAAAAGCTTGTCATTAACATGATATTCATGGCGGTAATACTCAATGAGTTCGCGAAGCTTATGTACACGTTCTTGAGCCTCTTTCGGAATATCTTTCATACCTATACTATACACTAAACACTAGATAGAGTAACGTAATGCGCGCTCTACTCGCTTATTACTTGTGTCAGAACAAGCAGTATTATAACCACGTGACTCATACGTAGTTTCGATAGCAAATTCACTACCCACAGGAACTTGGTTCTTAATTATTTTTACAAGCGTACATTGCTGTTCGGCCACACGGTTAATTGTCCAAGAATATTCAAGTACGGCACTGACAGAATCATCAATATTAATACTAATTGGTAAATTCTGACAGTTAATTTGTGCTAAGCGGCCACTATCATCTTCATCGGGCCCGGGAAAATTACTTGCCACTCGATTCCAATACACAGCACATTCAAGACCAGAATCTGCAGCCAAAAGAGCACGGTGCGATTCGCGACTGCTTCCTGTTAGAATAACTTCCTTGCGAGCAATCGTTAAAATAGAAACTCCGATCGAGAGGACGAGCGTAGTAAGGAGCATAGCAAAGAGCAATGTATACCCCGATGATTTAAAGTGGTGTACAGAATTCTTACGCATATATTTTGTATGGAGCTGTGTGTTCATATATATTCTATTGAACTGTTCTATAAATATACGTATCGAATGTTGTCTCGAATGGAGAGCCAGCATTCATCCAACTCACCTTTACAACAACTCTTGCTTGATATGTTTGCCCTAAATCCTGAAGAGGTAATTCTTCTATATAGAACTGACGGTTAAAAATTGTGCGTGTATTATTCGTGGCAACATGAGTATAACGGCCGATAGAGTCTCGATATAGCTGTGTATTATTGCCCGAAACAGCAGTGGCAGCAGCTGGCGAACCAAGCACTCCCGATGTATCAATAATGCATGGAGAAGAAACTGTACATGATGTTCCATTACCTAAATCTTGTAACCATGGATTATTTCTATACAAATTTCTGTCTTTAATATTATGAATATACTCATGAACATCCTGCACTAAAAATGTTGCAATAACCTGATCGCGTGATGTAAGTGCTGTTGTAAGTGCTTTAGATGCAATAGTTAGTGGTCCAGTAATTGCAATCATAAGAATTGAAATTGCAACCAACGTTTCAACAAGAGTAAAACCTTGTTTATTGCGACTAACTCTTCCTGAATTGTTCATTATGAAGAAATTCATACTAGTTTCCAAGGCGCTGAGCGACCGTTGTTTGCACATTAAATACTGTCTTTACTTTTTCTTTACCACCCGCTTCGCCGCCAACCACCATTAAAACGCGAGCAACCTCTGGATTACCTACCGAACCTTCAAGAGTTACAAAAAAGTTAGGGTTCGTAAGTTTTAAATCGGTCGAAGTCATTGGTGACCATATAGGCTGACTTGATGCGCACTGGTCTTGCTCTGCTTTATACAAAGCATTGTTCTCAAACTTATATGCCGAAACTAGATTCTTATATCGACCTCCACACAATCGCTGTCGCGCACTATGAAAAGCAATTCCTTGTGCCCCGCCAATACAGCCAAGTGGTGCCAGCCTACCCGAAGATCCTGACAATGAAAGATCTGGATATGCTGTGAGTACGCCGCACTGCACATGCGAGCCCACGCGGATCTCGCGCGATACTGCTTCAAGAGCAAAGTTAAGATTGTTTACTGCTGTTTTAAGTGACTGTGCTTTAGCATTTGCATCCATCACTTTTAAATATGCACCAAGAGCAATTGTCGAGACAATACCAAAAATTGCCAAAGAAACAATAATTTCAATGAGAGAAAAACCTTGTTTATTGCGTTTTTGTATGTGCGGGTTTCTCAACATAGTAATACTATAACTATACACTACTTTCCAACTGATATTTGGCCAAATCTACGCACAACGATATCTCGCGAAAGTGAACCGTCCTCGCTTGAAATCGTAATCTTTGCATACGCCAAATTAGTATCTGATTGAGTACTGATAATTGCAGCTGGATTTGGTCGCTTAAAACCTACATGAAGTTCGTTCACAGTACTGCACGAAACATCAGATGCTCCAGCGCACAGACTCTGCACTCTGACACCACGACGAAGAATGTACAGGGTTCTCACAGCTCCTTCGCCCGAAGCATTACTATACCTAAGGTCGTTCATATGAATATCAGGAAAAAATACAAAGCTTTTATTATTAGGAATTACAGTTGTACCAACAGGATTTTGAGGTGTAACACCCACAGGATTTAACGTTGAGAAGCTTACACCAAAGCCTTGGCTAAAATCCCCCGTTTGTGCTTGCTGTGTATTGATACCGTAATTTTGGGCTTGGCGCATCGTAAGCGCCATATCATATGCTGTATTTGTTAAAAGAATACCTTGGTTAAAAGTTCCGTACTTAACAATAAGGTACGTCGTCATAACGGTAAAAATTGCCACCGAGACAAGCATTTCGATCAGTGTAAATCCTCGCTGTGTTTGGGGAATCTTTTTTCTCATACTACATAAATGTTATCACATTTAAACCTGTAAAAAATACAATGTAGAGTGCAATAATGAGGAAAGGTCCGAAAGGTATTTCTGTTCTCATATGAGCATTGCGAGAAGTAAAGAGCATAACAATACCAACAAAAGCACCGATATAAAATGCAATGAGGAGAGCCGAAAAACCAAGAGTCAAACCGAGTATCGATCCAATACCCAAAGCAAGCTTAATGTCGCCCCACCCTATCCATTGCCCTTGTGATACATCCCATAAAGCAGCTAAAGGTGCTGCAACTAAAATACCTGCAACAATTTTATTGAGTGCTGTATAAGCAGAAACATTTCCAACAATAATTTCTGGAGCAATTCCTAATACCATATATATAAGAGCAAGAACTATAAACGTATACGCAACACCATTAGGAATTATCTTATGGCGCATATCATACAGAAATATAACTATGAGACAGCAAGCAATTAAGAATTGAATGAGCATACCCACAAGATCCATTGTTGATCCTAAAAAGACGGTACTCATGTAGTGCAAACCAAAGATTGCAAAAAAGAGTGCTGAGCCGAGCTCTACAAAAAAATATTGTGGTGATATTTTGGCCGAACACTCTCTACAATGTCCTAGTTGAATAATGTAGCTCAATACAGGAATTAATTCATACCAAGCAAGCTTTTTTCCGCAGACAAAACAACCAGACCTTCCATTAATTGAAAGTCCTGTATTGTAACGAAGAGCAACCACATTAAGAAAACTCCCGAGGATTGATCCAAGAATTGCCCAGAATAGTGTATACACAACTATTTCACCAGTACCAATACCAGCAAAAATACTAGCGAGGTCGAACATCATATATTCGTGAGCTATCTACCCCATCTACCCCGCCCGTACCCCAAGAAGCACTGTTAAAGTCAGCATCATCATTGAATGCGGAACTCTGTGTTGATTCAAGTACTGCTGACAGGTGGTAATCGGTTGGAGCTGTTGTTGGATTAATAACGTAAGTATACACCTCACCTGCACTTGGTGGCTGAGGCATTTTTGTAATAAATGAACCCAGAGTAACTCCTGCCGGACAACCATTACTAATAGTTACCAAGCTTGTATTATTGAGTGTCACCCTACGCTCAGTACCATTAAATACCGGATACTCACCACAGCGGTCATAATATGACTCAAAAATAAGTTGGAGCTGAGCAATGTCCGATACACGCTTAGCATCTCGAGACTTTGCTTTTGCTTGCGAAAACTGGGCCGTAACTACAGCAGTAAGCACGCCGATAATTGCGATTACGACGAGAAGTTCTATAAGTGTAAAACCTTTTTTGAGTGTTTGTACCATAGTTATTGCAAAATATCACAAACACGAGCAATCCTTAACATGTCACGCCGGCACCAGAAAGAGCTGAGTTTCGAACCTTTGAAATACCAGTACTATCAACACACCAGTGTAAATTGGCATTTGTCTTAAGTGGCACAGAGATGGCATATCCTCCTGTTGCACCTTCTGTAATTCGACAAGTTGCTCGAGCTAAACCGCCACCATTACTTGCATTACCAGCAGCTCGAATATTTGCAATAATCTGAACAGCTGAAGCAATCGAAGTGTTTGGTGTTAAAAAGTTGTCGTTTGTACCACCCGCGAGCGAAGCACATGCAGCCGCAATATCAGAAGCATCAGTAAATGATGCTCCAGGTGCATAACTTCCATATGTATCATAATAGATAGCCGCACCACGCATTACCTGAGAAAGATTCTGGCGAATAGACGCATCCGCATTTCGATCACGAGCTGATGTTAATGAAGCTAGTACCACCGATGATAAAAGACCGATGATTGCAATAACCACGAGGAGTTCGATCAGAGTAAAACCCGAATTACGACGTTGAATTTGAGACATAAATTTATTTACTGCTAATATTACTGCTAATACTTACTAAGTATACCAGCATACTCAAACAAAAAACACCCGTTTTTCAACAGGTGTTTTTCAAAACTACACAACTCTGACTACTGACAGTTTGCGATAGTGAAGTTTGCAGCTGTTGCAATAGCCGAAACGTTAACTTCTTTTGCCTGGCCAGTACTTGTCACACAGAAAGCCTTTGAAGCGTCTGACTTGAGAGGAACAGCCACCATCCAATACGAACTATTGTTTGTAGCGGCCCCACAGGCGATATTTGAAGAAGCACCTGCAATTGTAACTGTAGATCCATTTGAAGCTGCAGCTGTTAATGCAGCTCTTACATTAGGATCAGAGAATAGACCTGTTCCTGTAGTTGTACATGAAGCTCCAGTAGTAGTTGCGAACGCTGTTGCGGCATAACTACCAACATTGTCATAATACAATTCTGCTTGAGCTCGAATACCGTTCAAGTTTGCCTTTATAGCAGCGTCACCACCCTTTGCTCGTGCTGAGTTAAGAGAAGCGAGCACAACTGATGAAAGAATACCGATGATTGCAATCACCACAAGAAGCTCGATCAATGTAAAACCTTTTTTCAAATTCATAAAATTAATAAGTCTTTTAATATATATTAAAAGTAAAGCTGTTAATCCTTACTCTTTGTAGTAATTATACCAAGTAACCCTGATTATACTGTTTTGTTATCCACACATTGCTACATTACGCAGGCCGTGACGTAAAAATTTTATTGCCCTGCAGAAATATTGTAGATTGGAATAAGCACCGAAGCGAGAAGAAAGGCCACGCCAAGACCGAGCATAACAATCATAAGTGGTTCAATAAGGTCAACGAGTGCATCTACTGCAGTAGTAACTTCTCGGGCATAGAATCGTGCAAGAGTTTTAAGAATATTACCAAGCTCTCCTGTTTCTTCACCCACTTTCATCATTTGAGTCATGATGCCAGGAATTTCTTTGCTCGAACTTAAAGCTTCTGACACTGGCTTACCTGCTTTTACAGCCTCAACAGCATTCGACAAAATTTGGCGATACACTTTATTATCAATAACTGCGGATGTGAGCTCAATGGCACGAATCATAGGAATTCCCGACACAAGCATAGTATTCATGTTGTCTGACAAACGTGCTAAGTACAACTTTTTGAAGAGTGTAGAAAAATATGGAACAGCCAATTTAAACTGATCGAAAGCTAATGCCCCACTTGGAGTCTTAATAAATTTATAGAGTGCAAAACCAATCACAACAACAATACCTGCAATAATGAAACCATAATCAACAAGATAGGTACTAATACCCATAACTATCTTTGTATAAATCGGCACCTCTTGGCCTGAGTCCTTAATCATAATACTGATCTTAGGAATCACCACAGTGAACATCAAAACCATCACACTAATGAAGGTGAGCACAACGAATGATGGGTAAATAAGTGCGCTACGAGCCTTAGAAACGAGCTCATATGTACGATCAAGATAATCAGCGAGGTAATTAAATGTTTCATCAAGTCGTCCTGATTCTTCGCCAGCTTTTACCATACTTACATAAAATTCTGTAAATACCTTTGGATGTTTGGCAAGCGCTTCAGAAATTGGCGCACCACCCTGAATGTCATCGGCAATAATATTAAGCTTGCTGCGCAACACTTTATTTTCTGCCTCTGCTCCAAGGAGTCTAAATACGCGCAAAGCAGAAACCTGAGCCTGGAACAAAGTAGCCATTTGTCGCGACAAAATCACAACATCTTTATTTGAAACTCGATCAAAAAATGAAAGATTAGCATTAAGGAGTGTTCCTCCCTTTTCTGCACTCTTAATAGATGTAATAACCAAACCTCGGCGCTGAAGCGAAGCAATAGCAATATCAGCATTCAATGCATCAATTGAACCATTCTTTTGTGCACCTGTAGTATCGACTGCTTGGTAGTTAAATAGCATGTGTGTATTATATCAAACGTTCCAAAGTCTTTGGATTAAGTGTATGTCGATATGCTTCTTCTACAGAAATTTCTCCAGTTCTTACAAGCTCAGCCAAGCATCGATTCATATCAATCATACCTTCATTAGTACCTGTTTCAATAACGGTATTAATTTCGTGCACGCGCTTTTCGCGAATAAGGTTAGCGACTGCACTATTGGCAATCATGAGTTCGTACGCAGGAACAAGGCCGCCAGAAATTCTTGGAATAAGGCACTGAGAAAAGATACCCGACAAACTTCCTGCAAGCTGCATACGAATCTGATCCTGTTGCCCTGGTGGGAATGAGTCAATAATTCGGTTAATTGTCTGTGAAGCGTTATTAGTGTGGAGTGTAGAAAAAATAAGGTGACCAGTTTCGGCAGCAGTTACTGCTGTTGCAATAGTTTCTGGATCACGCATTTCTCCGATGAGGCCAACGTTCACATCTTGTCGGAACATACCCGTAAGAGCTGAGTGAAAATCAGGCGTATCAAAACGAACTTCGCGCTGATCAACAATTGATTTTTTTGATTCATACAAATACTCAATTGGATCCTCAATTGTCATAATATGCTCGGCTCGAGTTGTATTGATTAAATCAATGAGAGCAGCAAGAGTTGTCGACTTACCTTGTCCAATTGGACCTACCACCAAAAAGAAGCCCTGTTCACGACGAGTAAATGATTCAAGAATATTTGGCAAACGAAGTTCGTCGAGCGAGCGAATCTTATTAGGAATGAGTCGCAAAGCTACAGAAAGTTCGCCTTGGCGGTAATATGCATTACCTCTAAAACGAGCGATGTCGGCAACACTATATGCAAAATCAACGTCTTTATCTTTTTTAAAAATGTCGAGACTTTCTTTAGGAACAAGAACATCCACAAAACCCTGAAGGTCTTTAGAGGTAAGGACAGGTTTTTTTACCAAAGGCAAAAGCTGACTCGCTACGCGAATCATTGGCTTTCGGCCAACCCCAAGATGAAGATCCGAAGCCCCTTCGCGAAGCACCATTGAAACAATGTCTTCAAGTTCTTTTGTATAGTCCATAGTACTCATAAATTATTTTGTACGTCCTTCGTACATTTTATGCACGTGTTCATATACCTCAGAAGGAATTGTTGTGGCTTTAATGATGTAGCCATCAACACCAACTTTTTTAGCACGTTCAATATCTTGCGCTGAACTCTGATTGCTGAGCGTAATGATCATTGCCCCTGTGGCAAGCTGCTCTTTGCGTACCAAAGCAATCATTTCAATGCCGTCGATGGTAGGCATTACGACATCGGTAATAATAATGTCAGGAACAAAACCTCCGCGGAGTAATGCAAGCGCCTCTTCAGAACCAAGAGCAAGCTTTACGGTATAGCCCCCCTTTTCAAACTTGATTTTATACATATCAAGCAAGAAAGAGTCATCATCAACCAACAGAATAATCGGAGTTTTAGTCGTTTCAGTCATATATTAAGTATACTAGAGCCTTGTAACCTCCTCAAAGGGTATTATCCCCTGAAATGCTTTGAGCATTGCATCTTCGCGCATGGTCAACATACCCTTTTTGCGGAGAAGCTTTGAAATTTCGAGTTCAGTTGGTGAATGAAGGATTGCATTCTCAATATCTTTATCCATGACAAAGACTTCGACAACTGCTGCTCGACCCTTTGTTCCACGTGGGTTATCTTGTGTTGGCAATGGCTCATACACCTCTGTAGGTATTTTTATTTTTGCCAAAGCCTCGGGAGCAATGTCGGCAAACTCTCGGTCAATAATTGCTTTAACACTTCCATCAACAGGCACTGGTTTACCCTGTTTAGGTTTTGGTAATGTACTTACAAGGCGCTGCGCCATAGCCATAATAAGGGTTGGAGCAATAAGGTAAGGGTCTACACCCATGTCGATAAGACGAGGAATCACACCGGCTGCATTGTTGGTGTGGAGTGTCGAGAACACAAGGTGTCCCGTGAGCGCAGCTTGCACAGCAAGCTGCGCTGTTTCTTTATCGCGAATCTCTCCCACCATGATTACATCTGGGTCTTGTCGAAGAGTTGTACGCAAACCACTCGCAAAGGTATAACCAATCTCGGGTCGAACCTGCGACTGACTCACACCTTCCATATTGTATTCAACTGGATCTTCAAGCGACAAAACATTTGATCCTTCGCGATCAACTTCACTCAACATTGAGTAAAGAGTTGTAGATTTTCCGGAACCTGTAGGACCCGTAATCAAAATCAAACCATAAGGGCGCTGAATTGCCGCTTTAATTGCAGCCAAATTCTCTGCAGAAAGGCCCATATCATCAATCTTTCGAACCCCCTTTTCTGAATCCAAAATACGCATTACGACTTTTTCTCCGTAATATGCAGGGAATGTAGAAACACGGAAGTCTACCTTGCGACCATCAATACGTGCAGTAAAACGACCGTCTTGAGGTTTACGCTTTTCATCGAGCTTCATGTTTGAAAGCACCTTAATACGCGCAACAACCGCAGCATGAAGCTGAAGTGGCAAAACCAAACTCGTATTAAGTGTACCGTCGACACGGAATCGAACACGTACTTTATCGCGCATTGCTTCTATGTGGACGTCGGATGCATTTCCTTCTACAGCATAGCGAACAATTGTCGCCACAATCTTAACAACGGGAGCATCTTCAATAATAATGGTATTTGTTCCCTTTACTTGTTCACCAATTTTTTGATCCTTAGGCGCATCTTGATCAAACGACAAAACTGTTTCGAGTTCGGAAAGAGCTTTAGAAACTTCGCCCGACAAACCCTTATACATATCAAGCACCTTTTGAAAATCATCAGCGCTAATCAGAAAGATCTTATACGGAACATTCTTCTTTGATGTAATAAATGTCAGAGCATCACGTGCTTCAAGGTTATCAGGATCCACAACACCTACTTCAAGAGCTCCTTCTTTAAGAGCAAGAGGTACAAACTTATAATGCAAAGCCGATTCTTCGGGAATATAATCAAGAACATCAGACGTAATAGATTCGGTGACTGTGCGAACAGGAATATTCAAAAATTCACCCTTTGCAATAAGAATGTTTTCGAGACTAATACCGCGCTGCATAAGAACCGTATCGAGCTGAGCTCCATCGGTAGATACCTGCTTTTGAACCTCGCGCACATCATCTTTTGTGAGGAGATTCTTTTGTACAAGAATATCAAGTACGCTCATAATAAATTATCGTGTTCCTGCTGGCTGTCGTGCACCTAAGCTTGGATCATTTGCAGAACGCTGTGGCGCAGCTCCTGGAATCGGTGCGAATGGATTATCGCGACCAACCGGCTGTGGAGCAATCTGCTGAGTATAATCTGAAAGGCTTCGGTATGCTGGATCAGCAAAAAATGAAGCATCAATTTTAAGACCTTGAATCTTTGCCAACAAATCAAGAATTTCGACACCAACATCACCAGCGGCTCCACCGCCCGCAGCAAGCATCATAGGGTCATTGATGATAAAAGAATCCCCTGCAACATCACTTGGCTTTTCGCGCGAGTATAAATACCAGCCAATAGCCACAATAACGAGGACGGCGAGCGCAGCATACATTTTATTGTTGTTTGTTTCTCCATTCATATAATTATTGTCGTAGCCAATATGTTGTTAATTCGACACTGTAATCATATGTTCCCGATTCATTAACTGTAAAATTAAACTTTGAAATTTCAAGAATTCTCAGACTCTTTTCGAGCTCTTTGAGCAATTCAAGGAACTTATCGTATGTTGTCGTTACTGAGAATGAAATATTAACTGAATCAGGCTTTTGCTGTGTCCCTGCCTTTGGTGTGTATTCTGGAGCCACAGTTTTTGCAACATCTCCAATACGAATATTTTTCATTGTTAAACCAAGACGAGCACCAATTCCATTCATATCAATAATAAGTCGAACACTATCAATAGAATCAGGAATCATGCGGTTAAGTCGCTCAATATCTTGAGCGGGAATACTACTATATGCTTCAGCAAGAGTATCGCGCTTTTTGAGAAGCTCTTTTGATTTTTCAATAGCTTCAAGATACTGATCATTTTGAGCGCGGATTTCTTTTACTTTTTGATACTTACTATCAGTAACAGTAAAAAATATTCCGACCGAGATAATAATGAGGATTCCAGCAATAAGGTTTCGATTCATACAATTAGAAATTTAAATCATCAAGATTACCAAGGTCGACATCACTTGGGGTCTCCGCTGAAGTTGGAGCCGGAGCAGCTGGTGCACTAGTTGTTTGACCCTGCGCTTGTGTATTTGTAGTACCAAACTGACTGCGGTACAAAACATCTTTCGGATCAATTTCACCCGAGAATGAAAAACTCACAAAACCATTTTCATTTACTGCAAAGTCAGCCAATACTGGATTTTTAATGCGTGATTGCCCTGCCAAAACATCAGATTGGTATGCAACAGTTTGGAAACCAGCACCTTCACCAACCATACTAATTTTAATTGGATCACCAACCTTAAGTGGTGGAGTAAATGTAAAACTCTTATAACGAACACTCTGCACCGTAACTGCTGACAAAATATCAAAAAGTGCTCGTGGAGTTAGTAATGAGTTAAGATGCTCTTGAGCAAGAGTAATTTTAGTGTTGAGCTTTTTAAATATCTCAAGTTGTTCTTCACCAAAAGAGCTTCGATTTTGAGCCAAAGTCTCTTTATATACAGCTTGCTGCTCAAGGGCAGTTTTTTCCCATAGATAAACTCCGCCGACCGAAGCAACTGAGCCTAAAAATATCATTATGCTAAGAATAAGAAAAATACTTACCGGCTCGCGAGTTCGAGTTCCGGGATTCTCCGCAATGAGCGGCTTCTTAGGTATAAAAGATGTTTGAAATTGCTGGCCAGGCATAGAGCTAATACACTAATTATATAGCACTTACCCTGAACCGACGATATAAACTGTGTATATCTTTTATCAAACCCACCCAAGCGCTAGGCAGATTCAGAAAGACGGCGCAAAGCTGCACCAATAGCAATGGCAAACTCTGGACCAGCTTCTTTAAGTTGATCGGCAAAAAAGGCTGGAGTCTCAACCTTAGAAAATGGGTTGGCGTACACAACTTCAGACTGGAAGCTTTGAGCGGCAAGGTCAACAAAGCCTTTCATAAGTACACCACCACCTGTTAAAAATACCTTAGAAATTGCTTTATTATGCTTTCTTTGGAAATTAAGGAGCACACGATTAGCTTCATAGAAAATATAATCAAGATTGAGAGTAATAACCTCGGCCAATTCTTTGTACTCAGGGCCACCTTGCAAACCATATACGCGCTTAAGGTTTTCGGCTTCGTTTACTGGTATACCCATAGACTTCGATATGGCAAGAGTAATATCTTGTGAGCCGCGGTTAATTATGTGCGAAGCGCGCAATATACCACGCTCTATAATATAGAGCTTTGTTGAACCCGCACCCATATCAACAATCATTTGTGGCTGTACTCCACGCTCAAGTACCGCACGAACAGCACTAAAGAGTTCGATTTCAAAAAAAGATGTTGTAACACCGATACGATTCATAAGGGTCTGATAGCCCGTAAGTGACTCATTATGAATTGCCACCACTAAAACCTCGGTCGTATTGCCTGTGCTTTGAGTCTGAGCCTGCACTTGTGACTGTGCTTGTGGTTGGGATTGTGATTGATTTTGACCCTGAGTGGCAGCGTTCGCCGGAGTCTGCACCTCGGCATTACGAACAGTTACAGGGACTGGTTGCGCTTGAACAGAAACACTGTCGGTATCCTCGGGCAAAGTTTCATCCTTAGGAATAATTGACCAATCGAGCATTACTTCATTAATTGGTACGGGAATATACTTGCGCGCCTCAAGGGTAATCATTTCGGCAAGTTGCTTTTCATTAACCGAAGGAACCGTAATAAAGGTAATGAGACTTGAAGCCAAAGGAATAGCTAAACCACCACTTTTTGTAGTTACATGTGATTCGCGCAACAGATCATTAAAAGCTTCGATAAGTTTTTCGCCAGAGAGTTGAGCTACTCGGCCAATTTCAACACCACCATAGGGGCCAATAGCGAGTTCACCATAGGTTTCAAGAACAGCTCGCCCTTTTTTGCGGCGCAACTGCACAACTTTAATTGCCGAGGAACCAATATCAATACCTATAACACTCTGTTCTCGAGGTTTAAAAAGCTGTGTAAGAGAGTCTAATAAAGCCATGTATTGAGTATACCATAAATGACTTGCCAAAAACCACCTTGCCAATACCAATAATTTTATTTTTTCTTGAACCCGCTCGTGTAGGATTGATACACACACTTAACTGGCCATGAACAGGAATCCTCACCGACAAACATATATACAAAGAATATTCGAAAATTTTCTCGATCAAATCTTTGGCCCACAACCCCGCTTTTATGAGCCTTGTTTTGCTCCAAATATGATTCCCTATCTTCATGGCCGAAAAATTCCCATAATGCCCTATCAATCAATACTCAGCATGCACCCTTTAGCACCTAATATTCGCACCATCATGCACGAAATTAAGTTTTTCAAAAACCCCTATGCCCTTACTTTGTGTATTCCCTCATATATACAAGGCATTACATGGCTTGCCCAAAGAATACAAGCATACGACATTTACCTTATCCCTTTACCCATGAGTAAAAAGCGACTCTTACAAAAAGGCTACAATCAGTGCGAATATATCGTGCAAGAATTACTTAGACAACAGAAATCTTCTTTAGAATTAACAAAAGCAACATTTCATTATGCTCCACTCTTAATAAAACCTCATCACACACGACAACAAGCAAAATTGAATCGCGAAGAACGTACGAGTGTAGACCCACAAACCTATTCATACAATAAAAATGTCGCGCACAGTATTCACCAAAAAATTCAAACGAATCGGCACACTGCCCTCTATATCATAATTGACGACATAACCACCACAGGAGCCACATTGAGAGCAGCACTTACCGTACTCAAACATACATTAGAGTACATATATAGCAGTGAATGTGACAGCAGAAGCAATCGAACAACAAAGCCGCCTCAGCAAAACTATACGTATTGCGCCCTTACCTATGCATATACTCAAATACAACAAAAGGCTTAACTCGAGTTTGAAATAGACATAAAGCACTTTTTCTGACAGAATACAGAACACATACGGAGGGGTGTCAGAGTGGTCGAATGAGCCTCTTTGCTAAAGAGGTAGGGCTTAACGGTCCTCGCGGGTTCGAATCCCGCCCCTTCCGCTGTAATTAAAAATGCTGGGTTTAATACCCAGTATTTTTAATTACGACCGGGATTCGAAAGGCGGAGGCGCGACGGCGCCGAGCCGGGGTCGCGGAAATTTTCACCAGGAAATTATCCGTGACCGAAACCCGCGTCTCAAAAATTACTCCCTAATCCTCGCCGAAAACTCCGGATCATTCGCATAGCGCATTGCCCTTTCATTAATATTAAACTTCAGTCGAGCTTGCTCAAAAGTTACATCCGTATCAATTAAACCCAAATCGTATGCAAGCTTGTCAGAATTTGCTGGCAATAGAATTCTCACATCAAAGAATGGCATGATGCGCGGAGAAATCTTTTGAATATGCTGCACAATATTTGTTGTGCATGTATTCGTAAGGGTATTGTAAAATTCAGGATTAAGTGCAACGTCATTTGCTCTTTGCACCATATCAAGAAACAACATTCGTGCTTTATCGGGCGTTGTCTTTATTGGATACACATAGACAAGATCCTTGCGGTGATTTGAACGCAATTTAATAACGTCACTTTCATCAGCAATTACGTACATAAGCTCGTACGCATTAAAGAGACCCTTAAAAGGATGGTACGACTCGCCTTTTTCTTTGCGAATCTCTACAGATATTGCCACAAACTGTTCCCCTTCAAATTCAAAACTTAAAAAAGTATGCGCTGAGCCAGGTATTCCTTCGAAGGGCTCGACAACGTACCACACTCTTTGCAATTTCTTAAGATCAAAAGCCTTATCATAATAACGGGCCGTATAACTTGTAGTAGAAGCGTATTCAAAATTTCGAATATTAAATATCGATACACTATCTCCATTAATATCTACCCTAGGAAGAATAGCCTGATCATCATTCCACTCGCGATTATTTGAAGGTTGAGTTACGAGCGCAACAATACCAAAAATACAAAAAATGATTGCAATGAGTATACCTACAATTTTTGTACAACGAACAAACCACATTCGAGCAAGGTTCATAGTTTGAGTATATCAAATACATACGAATAAAGAAAAACCCACCACCCTTTCGGGTAATAGGTCTTTTGCTATCCGATATAGGATCGGGTATTGCCGCAGATAACCCGAGACAATTTAGTGTTATAATTATTTTATATGAAACAAGTACAATTTGGACAAGTTGCAGTAATTATTGCTCTCATCTTAATTTTTATAAGTGCAATCGGTGGCCTTTATATATTTTCGCAAGAAAAATTTGACCTTAAGCTTCCACAAAAAGAGGCTTCAAATCAAAACGTAACTCCTACAGCAAAGGTTAATGTTGCACCAGAATCAAGTATTCGATACAGAAATTTAATTGTTATGAAAGGTCTTTATTCTTTTAACTACCCCGAGAATTGGGAAGTTGATGGATCAGAATATTCTGTCAGTCTCATAAAAATTGAAAACGACATTGGCCAACCTCAAATGGAGTTATCCTTTTCGAGTGATTTAGAAAGGACTATAGATACTTATAATGGAGGACACTCAGGAGTTGATGTACGTTTTGGTTCAAATAATTTTAAGCAATCAACAAACCTTGCTTTGAGTAATCAGCGTTTTGACCTCTATCATATTCAAATACCGACCGCTAATGATATTAAACCTGGAATTACAGTAATGGTATCTAAAGATGCTCAAATACCGAGTGGCGTTCTTAAAGAAATTCTCAGCAGCATTAAAATTGATCCTACAAAGTTAAATCAGACACCTGAGGCAAAAACTGTAGAGCAAAATACTGCAGCAATGAATTCAGCCCAAATAAGAGCAGTATTAAATCAGTTTTCAGCATCAAGCGAACTCTATATTGATGCAAACCAATATTCATATGCCGGTATTTGCAACAAAACAAATAGTGTCGCAATTAAAAGTGGTATCTCGCAAACAATCACCATGATTGAAGGTATGGTAAAAGCGAGCGATATATATTGTAATTCTTCTGCCCAAGCATTCGTGTTTGCCGCACCAGATTCTGCAACCTCTTACTATTGCATTGACAGTACAGGATACCGTTCAACTCAAACAACAAAGCCAGGAGTTCTTGCATGCAAATAGTCGATAGCTGAGGTCTTCAAAATAATTTAGAGTGTAAAAAACTGCGACCGTTTCAAGGTCGCAGGTTCGCATTAAAATCCGAGCTGGTCCAACTGCTGCACGAGCTTCTCTTTACCTACCGCAAAACTCTCTCGAGTCATTGGGCAAACACGGAGCTCTGCGGGGAGCGGCACGAAGTCTCGCTCAATAATTCGGCAACATGCAAAGATGTAGGCGAGATCTTCAAGTGGTGTATTACCAAGATCACCAACAGCCAGCCTCAGGTTTTCCTGCGCGGTGTAACTATCATAACACTGCCGCAGTATGTCCTGAACAGACTCTTGTGTACTTTTTTCTCTCAGTTTCACTACACAAGGTTCTCGCCGGCGATGTAGGATCAAACACTCACGGACTTCGTCGTCGGTAAGACCTGTTGGAATAATCCGTGGGCTAAAGAAACTAACTAAATGCAAAATACCAAAGCCGAACCGAGCGCAGACACCTACATAGTCTTGCTCAATGGCACTCTGTAGATGAATCATATAGACCCTCCCTGTTGTTGTGATTATTCTTCTTTTCAAAGACTAACAAATTGAACGCCATTCGTCGACTCAATAAAACGTAGTAATCGAACTGAGTACAAAAATACCAAAAAACTAAGCACCCTCCCCTTTTATCAAAAAATCAGTATACTAGGGTTACGGAGGATTGGATGAGTGGTTTAAATCAACGGTTTACTAAACCGTCGTCTCTTAACCGGGACCGTGAGTTCGAATCTCACATCCTCCGCAATGATCAGAGAAGACGGCTCAATGCCGTCTGAGCTGAGCATCAATGCGTGAGGAGTGTGGGATTCGAAAGCCGGAGCGCGACGGCGCGAGGCGGGGTCGCAAGATTTTTCACCAGAAAAATACTTGTGACCGAATCTCACATCCTCCACCAACATGACTAACCTCTCCCTTCTTAAACAAGAACTCTTCTCTATTGCTGACCCTCAGCGAGCATTGTCATCTGCTCGATACTTTAAAACTGGACCGGGCGAATACGGCGAAGGTGATATTTTTATTGGAATCTCAGTTCCCGATCAAAGAAAGATTTGTAAAAAATACACCGACCTCAGCCTCAAAGATCTAACTTCTCTGCTTCATTCGAAAGAGCACGAGCTCAGAACTTGTGCACTATATATTTTGGTAGAAAAATTTGAGAAAGAAAATATAAAGGATGAGATTTTTAATCTGTATTTAAAAAATACACAATGGATAAATAACTGGGACCTGGTTGATGCGAGTGCTAGTTATATTGTCGGAGAATATCTTGATAACAAAAAAGATAAGATGAAGGTTCTCACCTCCCTTGCAAATTCAAAATCACTTTGGGAAAAGAGAATTGCAATGATTGCGACAATGGCATACATCAATAAAGGCAGACCCGAGGAAGCAATTAAAATTGCAGAAATACTCATGAAGGATTCGCATGATTTAATTCACAAAGCAATTGGCTGGATGCTCCGTGAAATAGGTAAAAAGGTCTCTGAAAAAGAGCTCTTAAAATTCCTCGACAGGTACGCAACAACAATACCACGCACAACCCTACGATACGCAATTGAGAGACTACCGATTCAGAAAAGAAACTACTATATGAAGCAAAAAGCCACCCTGCTTTAACCAAAGACATCGACCTTCGAGAGCTTCATTAAAGCAGTAAGCGCAAGTTTTTATTTTTTGTTAAACTATCATGACAGCAAACTTGGCTACCCCATGATCTCCCCCACCCTACAAACAAAAAACTATACTATTCGCCCCTTGAATGCGAACGACATTTCACTGTGGCAACTCTGGGATACTGATCCAAAAATCCAAGCATATATGCCTGAGCCCGTAAACACAGCACAGACTCACCAAGAACACCTTGAATATCTTTCTGAATGTGAAAAAGACGTAAACGGATACTACTGGTCAATCGAAACTCAAGATGGAATCACTATTGGTACCGTATCACTCACAGAAATTAACTTTCATCACAAAACCGCAGAGATCGGTATTGTAATTGGCAATCAGGACTATTGGGGTAAAGGCGTGGCAACTGAAATTATTTCTGAACTCATCGCTTACTCATTCAAAAACTTAGACATTGCATATATACAAGCAGAGGTTGAAGCAGAAAATATTCCCATGCAAAAAGTCTTAGAGAAGGTTGGCTTTAAAAAAGATGGTATTTTTGAAAAAGCTCGCATTAAAAACGGGCACAGAATTAATGTTGTACACTTGAGTATTGCTGTGTAATCTGCAGAGCAAAATAAAACCAGTTACTGTACGCAGCAACTGGTTTTTCGCCACCGCCGTAGCGGGTCACTCCTCGATGAGCAGTCTTGTCTCGACGTTCCTTGCCGAATCATGCAAGGAGGCAACGATCCGCTCGATCATTGATGCGTCCTCAGTGGGAACCTCTTCCCCTTCTGCGCCTCGGCAACACAGCTCAAGAATCTCACGGAGCTCCTTGAGTGCGTCTTTGAAACTTGCCTTATCCGGCTGTGCAGTAAGTAGCTCACGATAATGTCGACTCTCGCCGTGCGTGATAGCCCAGCCGAAGCCGCGACCCTCTTCTTGAGTGATCATGATGAACAGATCACTCAGGTTTGCTGCGATTGCAAACTTTGTTGAATTGGTTAAACCCATAACATATTCCTTTCTCGTGTGATACTAGCAAGAAACTAAACAAAAGCAAAACAAACCGTGTTTAATGATTGCTCTTCAACAAATCCTTATTCCCCACATAATACTTCCACAAAATCTTCATATCATTTCGAGTTAATAAATCGAGCACTTCTGTTTCTTCATGCCATTTAAAATGAGCAATCTTCTTTTCTTCTTCAGACACAGGAATTTGTTCAAGAGAACCGAGCTCTGCAACAACTAAATGGTAATGAGCGAGGCGATTCACATTTTTTACAGGATGAAAAAATAATCCGTGAGCAACGCAGTCTGTCGGAATAATTTTACTCACATTCGTATAGCCAGTTTCTTCGGCAATTTCTTTAATTACTGTTTGCTCGAGTGTATCACCTTCTTCAATACCACCTGTCAAAAAACCAGTCCAAGCCGAAGCAACCCAGTGGGCCAATAAGTATAAATTCTGCTCAGGGTGCTTAATTACAACAGCAATAGGATTACGCTCAACAATGGGTAAACCCTCACGAAAAGAATCGGTTCCCCCAGATCGATTAATATCAACATCAGGATATTTTTGTAGTATGTTTTCGAGAGAGTCCATATTATTTTTATATTATTTGTTCATATTATTTAAGAGGCATACGAGCGAGCTCTGAATTAAAACTCCTAATTGTAAGCATCTCTTGTTGCACCTGGCCAAGTTTGACGTACGAATCTTGCATCTTTTGTGCAAATGGAGCCTTAAGCTCACCACCGAGCATTGAATAAGCATTAGAAGCATTTAAAATCTCTCCGAAAAGAGCAAGGTATTTAAGTGCGGCTATGGTATATGCACGAGTAGTTTCGTTATTATTTAAATCTGTAAGTTTCTGTATATCCGATCGCGCAGCACTCGCCACTTTTGGTAAATTTTGAAACTCAATATTATTTTTATTGTTCTCAACATGAGGAACACTTTCAACCAAACGAATTGCTTTTTCTAACTCTTGAAATTCTTGCGCAACAACCTTTGGTGCATAGTTCTGAGTTGCAGTTACATAAGCTCCGGCGCCTTGAGTATGAAATGAGCGATAGATAAAATATATACCCACACAACCGAACACCAGGCCAAGAGCAATAATTGCGTATATATTTATATTCATGCACTTAGTATATACCAAAAAGAAAACCCCTCAAGAATGAGGGGGGGTGTACGCCCTAATGCCAGCCACCGAGCTGCCAAGCACTCGTCGAATCTGTGTGTGACCACAATACAGACTGGGATACTGGTCCCCGAAGGGTTTCTCCCACAACCATCGCCCTCTTGCCGCTGCGGCGAGCGATTTTAAGCTGTCCAACCGTTGCTCGAGCTAACGGTTGGTGGTTACTCCCAACCTTACACTAGGGCGTACTCACCCACTATACACAATTTGCGCAAAAAGAAAACTGGTGCTCGAAAGCAACCAGTTTTTTGAAAGGTGGTGCAAGCTGTGGGCTTAGGCCACAGTCACCACAATATCCCCTGACTCGCCGCTTCGGCGACGGCCAAACCGACCATGCTTATGCAGCTCATTGGCGATATTTTGCAACCACTGCTCATACCGCTCTGTTGTAATACTGCGGTCAGCAAAGAAAACGCTACCGAGTGCCTCGCGCAAGATGATCTTGAGACTGTTGAGCAAAAGGGTGACCCTACTATCTTTGAGAATGAAATCAAACTCAATGTTTCTGCCCGAGTCATCACGGATGGTGATTTCGAGCATAAGCTCGCGGCCGCCACCCTCATTATGGTTAATTTTGATATAAAGACAATCCTCAGGATTACGAAAGACTTTCAGTGCTTCCTGGGGATCAAATTCTGGAATTTCAAATTCTATCATATTACTAAATAAACTATAACATAATTAATACATCTTGTAAATTATTATCCTCACTACGAACTTATATACTTAACTCATGCCCCGCCCTACTACCCAAGAACTTAAAGGCTTTATCACTATCATCTGGAACTACTATAAAGAAAACGCTCGCTCTTTTAATTGGCGCAATGATATTACGCCCTATAAAATTGCAGTGTCAGAAATCATGCTCCAGCAAACTCAGGCTGATAGAGTGGTGCCTAAGTTTTCTAGTTTCATTGAGCAATTCCCTTCTTGGAAAGATTTGGCCGAGGCAAAACCAGCTCAAGTATTGCTTGCTTGGAAAGGCTTAGGTTACAATAGCCGCGCTCTACGATTACAAAATTTAGCTCGCCACGTTTGCAAACTTAATCCGCCCGAACTACCCAGTTCATACGAATCTTTAATTGAGCTCCCCGGAATCGGCCCCAATACTGCCGGTTCAATCCTGGCTTTTGCCTTTAACATTCCCCGACCATTTATTGAGACAAATATTCGCTCAGTATACATACATCATTTCTTTAAAAACACCGACCGAGCAATTAATGATTTAGAAATCTTGCCTATCATTGAAAAAACTCTTGATATGGAAAACCCTCGCGATTGGTACTATGCCCTCATGGACTATGGAGTTTTTCTTAAGAAAACATATAAAAATCCGTCGCGAAAAAGCCAGCATCACGTTAAACAATCAGCATTCAAGGGTTCGCGCCGCGAGCTCCGCGCGGCGCTCCTCCACCACATAGCCTCAGCACCCACCCATACGCGCTCAATAAAAGCTCTCAAAAAATTTGCGGAACAATATAAACAATACACACCCCAAGTCTTTGATTCAATCATAACCACCCTCATTGCCGAAGGCGCACTCATAAGCAACAAAAATTCATATAGTATACCCGTTTAAAATAACGTATAATAACTGCAAAGAATCGCTAGCAAAATATTTTTATTATGCCCCAAAGTATTGCCATCATTATAGCTTCGCTCTGCGCTACGGTATTCACCTTTCTTTTTAGTCTCGAAAAGTTTAGTGGTCAAGTCGAGCGCCTTGCAGGTAATCGCTTTAAGGAACTTATCAAAAATGCTACAGATCGGCCACTTAAAGCTGTTCTTGTCGGCATCTTTACAACATCAATACTTTCCTCAAGTACAGCAGTAAGTGTGCTTTTAGTCTCATTGGCACAAGCTGGGATTATACCTCTCTATAATAGTCTTGGCGTAATTATTGGGGCAAATATCGGAACGACACTCACAACTCAACTCGTAGCTTTTAAGATACTTAATGTTGCTCCATATATTCTTATTATTGGTTTTATCATAATGCACCTTAAGACGCCCCTGCAACGCTATGGAAAAGCAATATTTTATTTTGGACTTGTTTTCTCTTCTCTGTTCATAATGTCCCTCATCACAAGTCAGTTTTCAGAGAACCCTTTTATTGTTAATATTGTCACGCACACATCAAATCCAATTATTGCCATTATTGTTGGTATATTCTTGTCGACAATTTTGCAATCGAGTCTTGCAGGAGCGGCCGTAGTTGTAATTTTGGCAAGTCAGGGCCTCCTTGATTTTGGGCAGTCGCTGGGTATTATTCTTGGTACCAATATCGGAACAACGACCACAGCTCTACTCGCCTCACTCGTATCCGACAAGAGCGGCAAACAAGTAGCCCTTGGTCACCTCATCTTTAATGTAGTTGGCGTAATACTTTTCTTACCCCTCATAAATCCTACCGTGAAATTCTTTACGAGCATTGATATAACACTGACGCAACAAGTCACATTCTCGCATCTGTTTTTTAATATGTTTACTGCAGTAATATTCTTGATTGGATTTAGACTTTTCTACTCAGTAGTTCTCTTTCTTACAGGATCACGACCGCAACAACCACATACTCACTAAGGATTCTTGTACGCACACTCTCAATATAGTCATGCGAAGCATGTGAATTGTACGGGTATTAAATACATAGCATACCAAGCTAAAGTGTCGTATAATAACCTCATGAAAAAACTCAATACTCGCGATTATATTATTGCCGGAATAGGCTTCATCATTGTCGTAGCTTCACTCTGGTATGGAATTTGGTATTCAAAACCAATTGATAGCGATATCACATTTTGCACCCAAGATGCTCGCCAGTGTCCTGACGGTTCATACGTAGGTCGTGTTGGACCATCGTGCGAATTTGCAGCTTGCCCTGCTCTACAAAACCTCCAAAAAACCACTCAAGAAAAACCCGACCCAAAAGCAGTACAGTCAACAATGACAGCGCTGAATACTGCAACCACAACAACTCTCGAAATCCGCTACACCGACCGAGGTTTTGCTCCCCAAACCACAACCATATCTCGTGGTACCACCGTATTTTTCATCAACAATTCAAATAAAGCATTTTGGCCAACAACCGATGCAGCTGCAGAAGTAAAACCAAACGAAACAAAAATTAAAACCGAGATCTTTGATGCCGGCACAGCAATTGTTCCTGGCGGCAAATATCAATATGAGTTCACTACCGCAGGAACTTGGAACTATTACGATCGCTTTGCAACAACAAGCACTGGTGTCATAGTAGTTAAGTAATGCCTAAGAAAAAGATTCCGAACATCCCTGCTCAAAAGCAGCCCCGCCCGAGTGCACAGCACAAACAAACTTCTCTTGCCGAAAGTGAAGTAACTTTATCTACCCCACTCGAAAGTGTCATTCGCATTAATACCATCCACAAAAAAGCTCTGGCACGTTTACGCATCGTAACTGTTGGCGACATTCTATATCACTTTCCAACTCGCTACGGCGATACGAGCGAAGTTAAAAACATTGCATCACTCACCCAAGGAGAAACTGCCGTAGTCTTTGGAAAAATTTCAAACCTCGAAACATCTAAAGGTTTCAAAACAAAACTCACCATGGCCACAGGCCACATAACTGATGATACCGGCACCCTTCAAGCTGTATGGTTTAATCAACCCTATCTTGCAAAAATGATTCAGGATGGCAGCCTTGTGCGCATTGACGGCAAAGTTTCAGAGCGCAAGAAGGGCGCTAAAAAAGGCCAGCTCTATATGAGCAATCCAAAAATCGAAGTCGTTCACAAAGTACCACTCGGTGTTGGCAATTCTTTATTTGGCGAAAGCGGCGAAGAGCACACTCTTTACCCCGTTTACCCCGAGTCACGCGGTATAAGTTCGCTCTGGATATATCATGCTGTTGAACGCATCTTTAAAACTGGAATCCTTGAAAGAATCCATGACCCATTGCCCGATTTTATACGAGCAAAATATAATTTACCCTCAATAAGTACTGCCCTCATTTGGATTCACACACCAAAAAAAGAAACCGATGCAGCCGCAGCACGCAAGCGATTTTCTTTCGAAGAAATCTTTTTTATTCAGCTACAAAAGAAAAAAGATCGCAAAGAGTTTGAGCAAGAACCTTCATGGAGTATTCGAGTCAATGAAAACGAAGTACAAAAATTTGTTGAGCGTTTTCCTTTTACTCCAACCGATGCTCAGCTCAGAGCCATACAAGCCATACTCAATGACCTTAAAAAAGGTTATGCTATGTCGCGCCTCCTCGAAGGTGATGTGGGCTCAGGAAAAACTGCCGTAGCAGCAGCAAGTGTTTATGCCGTAACAACTTCAACACCTACCGGTCGCCAGTTTGGCCATTTGCAAACAGCCTACATGTGCCCTACAGAAATTCTTGCAACTCAGCAATTTGAATCATTCATTTCATACTTTTCATTTCTACCTATTAACATCGGCCTCATTACCGGTAGCGGCTGCAGAAAGTTTCCTTCAAAATTAAATCCAAAAGGTTGGACAGATATTTCGCGTGCACAATTTCTTAAATGGGTAGCAAGTGGCGACATTCATATTGTCGTTGGAACACACGCCCTTATTCAAAAAACTGTAAAGTTCAAAAATCTTGCTTATACCATTATCGATGAACAGCATCGCTTTGGAACCTCTGAACGCAAAAAACTTGCTCGCAAAGATGCAGCTTTGCCCCACCTGCTTTCAATGACAGCTACTCCAATTCCACGAACCCTTGCTCTAACACTTTATGGCGATCTTGATTTAACTCTTCTCGACAGCATGCCTCCTGGCCGAAAACCTGTCATTACCGACATTGTTCCACCTAATATAGAATCGCGCGAAGCAGTCTATGAAAAGATTCGTCGCGAACTCGAAGCTGGTCGCCAAGCCTATGTTATTTGCCCACGCATTGATGAACCAGATCCAACACGTGAAATGAGTGTTATAGCAAAATCAGTTATTGCCGAAGCCGAAAGATTACGCACAACTGTTTTTAAAGGCTATAGTATAGGAGTGCTCCATGGAAAAATGACACCTGACCAAAAAGATCAAGCAATGCTCGACTTTAAAAATGGCAAAACTCACATATTGTGCGCAACATCAGTTGTCGAAGTCGGAGTGAACGTACCCAATGCAAATTCAATCATCATTGAAGGTGGCGAACGCTTTGGCCTAGCGCAGCTTCATCAATTACGTGGCCGAGTTATACGCGGAAACCATCAACCATACTGCTACGTATTTACCGATTCAACGAGTGAAAAAACTGCCGAACGCCTTTCTGCACTACGTAGTGCACACAATGGTTTCGAGCTTGCTGAATACGATTTAAAATTCCGTGGCACCGGCGATCTTTATGGAACCAAACAATGGGGAATATCCGACATTGGAATGGAAGCTTTGCAAAATATTAAAATCGTCGAGGCTGCCCGCACCGAAGCCGGAGCGATTCTCGAGGATGATATAACTCTCAACAAGTTTCCTCATACTCAAGCCGAACTCGAACTCCGTCATACTGAGCCGCTGCATTTTGAATAGTTGTATAAAAATGTATTGCAAATTTTGTAGTTAGGAGTAAAGTTACTCTAGAAAGGACGCGAAGAATACTATGAAGCGAATCGTAGGAAAAGAAGCACTCCGAGAGTGGTTGAATACACCCGGAACGTCGCCCGTCGAACCGCCCACAGAAACTGAGGTTACCCCAGTAACCAGCGATGATCTAGGGCATGATGGACGTGGAAAAATCGTCAGTGTAGCATATCCTGAGTTCCAGTTTACTTCTCGCTCAGGAGGGATGCTGGTTGACTAGAACCAGAAAAAGTCCAGCATCGCGAAAGTGCCACCCTTGGGTGGCACTTTTCTAAAACCTACCTTGCAATAAAGCGAGTATCGCGTTACCCCACCTAAAGGAGCACTATATATGCCACTTACTACAACTGACGACGTCATCAGTTATGTTAGAACTCACTGGAGACCAAACCTAGCAGCACATTGTGTTCAACTGGTTGAGTCTTCACGATCTACAAAGCTTACCGAAGACGAAATCTTCAGAATCTTTGTGCGCGCATATACACTCGATCGAATGAGTAGAATCCCTCAAGTTGCTTTGGCTCATCTTAAGCGAAATCATATGTTCAGACATGCCTGAGTCATAAACAATTCAGAGAGATCACACAAGCCCCTTGCAATGAGGGGCTTTGGTTTATAAAACTACAATTAGCAGTAACTGATTGCCAAAAGCACCCAATTAAAGAAAGCGGCACTTGCGTGCCGTTCTGTGAAATATCCCCTGCAAAAATGGCTAGATCAGTGCGACTCAAGCATCCTGAGCCGTTCCTCCGCAAGTAAATCTGCGAGAAACGGAACAGTAGCAGCACGCTCCATGAGCGCAATACCTGCCGCGGTTGCACCGAGCACATCGTCAATACATTGGCGGGTAAGTACCTGGTGCCCTGGCTCAACCCAAATACTGGCACCAAGGATTCTGTGCCTCAGCTCCAGAGTGCTCATCACCCTAAGCTTGTCCCCAAGCGAAGAGTCCGAGGGTAAAGCAAAAAGACAACCGAGCCCTACAGTTTTTTTGTTCATCATATGAAACTCCGCGAATAGAATAGCACAAAATTTTGCCTGACAAAACACCTTAAAGTGAATCCTCACTCCGCTCGCATAATATTTGTAAGATAAAAGTTATAATGTATTTAACCCCCACTTCTCTGGAAACATATACTCAACCGCTTCAGGATTTGGGATGAACTTGGCCTTGATTCTTGACCGAGTGCTTCGAAGCTTTGGAAAAGCCACACGGGAGTACTTGTCAATCTCGCAAAACAAACCCTGACAATCTATTGCATGTAATGGCCTTCCCCACAGACCACCAAACTTCAAGTTTAATCGCTCAAAGTTACTTTGCTGAGTTTCTACCATTGATTGAATAATCTCTGGAGCACTGTAGTCACCGTAACTCACAAACGCTTTCGCAAGACCGCGAAGCGCCCCTGGCCCAGCTTGGGTGTATTCATTCTCATCAAAATTGACATGCTCTGAGTAGTTAATGTCGATAGCAATTTGATAAGCCATAAATGGACCAATCAAAGGAAAGCTCTGTAATAATTCAACTAATTGCTTTAAAGATTCGCAATCTAATATTCGCTCGGCGAGGGACTGCTTTAAAAACATCTCCTGAAAAAGAGCAACGTGGTTCTTGTGCTTTTCATCGAATCCGAAAGCTTTGTTTGCACATAAGATAAAAGCGCCTGTATACAATCCACCCATTGCGACTTTTGCTGCCTCGAGCGCTGCCTCAAATCGCCCCTCAGACAAATCAAGAAGATTGGGCTCGTGACCCAGCCATTCAATTACATAATCCCACGTTGCTGGCTTACTAAAAGTTCTAAAGGCAACAATTCTGAAGAGTCTATCTTCTACACTGTCAGTTATCGGGCTGCAAGCGACACGCTTTATCATATACTGAGACACTCGATCTGCAGCTCTATAGACGTTGCAAAATTTGTACTCTTGCAAAATTGGGTCATCTGTCCAAGGCTCTGCTGCACCGCTTAAACGGCGCTCAAATATCTCTTGCCTTCGCGCGGCGAATGTCCAATACATATCAAAAACCTCCAGTCGGGGTACTGGTTGTTGTCTTACGATAAATAAATTTGGTAACCGTTTTGATCTCATTGAGTTTGGTCGATAAAAGCCCCCCGAATCATGCAGTTTTTACATTGCAGGTCTACTATAACAGGGCCTAGTCCACCGTCCACTCACTCACTAAAATGGCCTAGCGACCTTGGCACCATCGATGACAATTTTGTGTGAGAACACCAAAGACCGGACATGCTCATGAAACTCTTTCATCGAGATGTGTCCTTGTCGAGCATTCGACAGCATAAGAAAGCCATCTTCTTTACTAAGATTCAGACCGAGCGCCATAGCACCCATGTTGAAGCCAAGCTGGACCTTTACCTCTTCTGAGAGGTCGTCCCAGTTGCCCACTTTTGAAAAGCGCAACACCTGCTCGCAAGCGTGCACAAGGAATTCATCTTTCGTCATGATTTTTTCTAGCAATTACGGCAATTTACCTGCCCATTTTCTCTTCTCGTTCGATAACCAACTTAGTGGGCGTACATGGATTCGAACCATGGACCCCGGAGGTATAAGCTCCGTGCTCTAACCAACTGAGCTATACGCCCAAACGTGCACATGCATATATCATATGACACCGAGAAGATATATGCACGTGCTACTCTACTACACTTTTGCTTTTGGTTGAATACCATGAGCAATAATGATTGATTCGTACTCGGCTTGCTCAATAGTTTCAACTTCGATCAAGCGAGCTGCAACAGCATCAAGAGCTGCTTTGTGTTGCTCAATAACTTGCTCTGCTTTAGTGCGGGCTTCATGCATAATACGAGAAACCTCGGCATCAATTTCTGCACCAACACGTTCTGAATATTCGCGTCCCTCTACCCCTTTTCCAAACATAGCACGACCATCACTAGATTCAAGAGCAAGTGCCCCCAAAGCATCTGACATTCCAAAGCGAGTCACCATATCACGGGCCAAAGCAGTTGATACTTGCAAATCGTTTGAAGGGCCAGTTGTAACATCGCCAAAAATTTTCTTTTCAACAACATAACCAGCAAGTGTCACCGCTAAGCTATCAAGAAAGTCTGATTTTGTTTGCAACTTTCTGTCTTCGAGAGGCAAATGCAATGTATACCCCGCCGCACGGCCTCGAGAAATAATAGATATCTTGTGAACCGGATCAGCATGCGGAAGCACCGAAGAAACAAGAGCGTGCCCTGCTTCATGATATGCAGTAACTTTCTTTTCTTGCGGAGACAATAAATGACTCTTGCGCTCTGGACCCAAAAGAACTTTTTCAATAGCGCGAATCAAATCAAATTGACCAACCTTAGTTCTATCCTCGCGAGCAGCAAAGATAGCACCTTCATTCATGAGTGAGTACAAATCGGCACCCGAAAATCCTGGGGTTCGCTCAGCAATTACTTTCAAATTAACATCTTCTGCTAAAGGCTTTTTTCGAGCATGAATTCCTAAGATTTCTTCGCGATCATGGCGATCGGGTAAATCAATAGTTACGCGGCGATCAAAGCGACCCGGTCGAAGCAAAGCCGGATCAAGAACATCAGGGCGGTTAGTTGCTGCCATGACAATAACCTTAGCATTCGGTTCAAAGCCATCCATTTCAACAAGAATCTGATTAAGAGTTTGCTCGCGCTCATCGTTACCACCACCTACGCCCGTACCTCGAGAACGCCCAACAGCATCGATTTCATCGACAAAGATAATTGCCGGAGCAGCTGCTTTTGCCATCTTAAACAAATCACGCACGCGTGATGCTCCAACACCTACAAACATTTCCACAAACTCTGAACCTGAGATAGAGAAGAAAGCTACACCAGCCTCGCCCGCCACTGCTCGAGCAAGCAAAGTCTTACCTGTACCTGGAGCACCCATGAGCAAAATTCCCTTAGGAATATCTGCGCCAATATCAATAAACTTTTTAGGGTTACGTAAAAAGTCGACAATCTCTGCCAATTCTTGTTTAGCTTCTTTTGCACCGGCAACATCTTTAAACGTCACCTTTTGATTTGTATCATCAGGGAAAATAATACGCGCTTTAGATTGGCCAAATGACAGTGCCTGCACACCAGCACCTTTAACTTGTCTCATTAAAAACCATACAGCAATAACCACAAGAATGAGTGGAATAATAAATGGAGCCAACTGAGCAAACCAGAAACCTGCTCCCGAAGGGCGTTCAACACCAATTGAAACTTTTGAAAGATGCTCTGGAGTAGCACCGTATCGAGCAAGAGTTTCGGTCAAAGAAGAATCGTACTCTTTTTTAGTAATCTTTTTTACACCGTCAGCGTATGTTGCCTCAACCATATCACCCTGCACTACGGCACTTGTTACTTTGCTCTGAGTAATATCGCGGGCAAATTCAGAAATAGAAATCTCAACCGGAGGAGTGCCACCACTTAATGCTGTATATATTCCCGAAAGCAAGAACAAAACAAGGAAACCACCAGCAAGAATATTCAAAAACCTAAGCCATGATTCTGGTCGTGGGTTTTTAGGTAATTTTGGCCCTCGAAAATTCTTTTTAGGACTTTCCTGCTGAGGAGCTTTTGTTTGTTGTGCGTTTCGTTTCATGAACTGATTATACAGAAAATATTGATAAAATAAAGGAAATTTTACGCATAAAATGCTAGTATAGTTTCATGAGTCTTATTTCGAACAATCGAATACTCCATGATTACGAGGTTCTTGAGCGCATTGAAGCCGGGATCGAGCTTCTTGGCCATGAAGTAAAATCAATTCGAGCAAGTCATGGTTCACTCCAAGGAGCCTATATAACAGTGTCTGCGCAAGGAAACTCTGCCAAAGCAACACTGTCAAAAGCCTTTATTCCCCCCTATCAAGAAAAGAATACCGAAGAATCATACGACCCCTACCGCAATCGCAATTTGCTCCTGAAGCGGGCCGAAATTGTCAGGTTATCTAACGAGCTTTCGAGCGGAAAATTGGGTTTGACTATAGTGCCAATTTCGATGTATAATAAAGGTAGGGTGATAAAGCTCGAAATGGCTCTTGTGCGCGGTAAAAAGCTTCGTGATAAGCGCGAAACTCTTAAAAAGCGCCAGACCGATCGAGAAATTGCCCGCGAGTGGAAAGATCGTTAATAATTTATATGGGGATGCCAGGCTTCGACGTATAGCCTCTTCTTTGTGCGCACAAGCGTGCTTCATTGCCACGTAAATCCAATGAAATCGTAACTGCAAACACTGTAGCTACAAAGGCAAAGTCTGTTTTGTCACCATTCTTTGGTGCAAATGATTTCGCTTTCGCTTACGCTAACGCCTAAGCGACGATCGTATGGTTTTTGTCTACTGAACCATAACGACGCTCATTCGTAGAATCGGGTGCGGTACGAGCTCAGTACCAAACCTTAAAAAAAACGAGCTCGCTTAATGTGTATTTTGTTAGCTTTCAAGCACATTACGTTAAATTGACTTCGGTCATTAAAACTAACTATCTTGTGTAGAACCACTCAGCAGAACTATATGCACGGCGGTTCAATTCCGCCCATCTCCACCTACATAATAAAAGGCCGTCCGCAAGGATGGCTTTTTATTATGTACTGGTGAGATCATTGCCGGAATTGAACGGGCGGAGGTATATTGCGAGCAGAAGCGAGCAATA